>Ga0306920_100002364_pt1 | contig 23854 bp, 21 predicted proteins | sample flu12Cox44000170_FD_204666 | JGI IMG/M metagenome (GOLD analysis project Ga0306920, IMG submission 204666) | Lab enrichment of tropical soil microbial communities from Luquillo Experimental Forest, Puerto Rico - flux4day.12C.oxic.44.000.170 (v2)... | ecosystem: Environmental > Terrestrial >...
CGCACTATCACGAGCTAACAGAGCTCGAGCAATTGTTGCCGGGAGTGAAGAATGTACACGTGTCGGTTGAAGAAGCGGGGCAAGAGATCATTTTTCTGCGGCGGGTTGAGCCAGGCAGCGCGGATAAAAGCTACGGAATCGAGGTGGCACGCCTGGCGGGCTTGCCAAACAACGTGATCGCGCGCGCGCGGGAAATCTTGCGGCGTCACGAACGCAGCGAGGAAAAGTTGACCCAAGAGCTCTCTCCCAGCTCGGCCCCTGCCCCCGCCGAGCAGACCTCTTTTGCGGCCATTGATCAATCCGTGGTGAAGGCTGTCCGCGGGGCCGACTTAAACCATTTGACGCCCTTGGAGGCGTTGAATCTGCTGGCGGCGCTACAAAGACAGCTCGAGTGATTCCCGGTCAGACGAAACGAAGCTTTGTAGGAAGGCGTTAGCGACTTGAGCAGGTGCGGTGCTTTTGCAGCCGACCTGCGCCGCTGTGCGTCTGATATTGCCGAAAGCGTGCGATTGGCAGCAATGTTTTTTTCCTATGCGGGAGTACCCGCGATACGTTTGGTGCAGCGATGCGCGTATTAGGCATGATGTCGGGGACGTCGGCAGACGGAATCGACGTGGCCTTGGTGGAGGTGGCCGGCGCCGTTCCCCATCTGGCTACCCATCTGGAAGAGCACTTTCAGCTTCCCTACCCCGATTACATTCGTGAGAGAACCCTGCGCTTAGCCAACGGCGCCGAAACAACAACGGCAGAAATCAGTGAGTTGAATTTTCTTTTGGGAGAGGTGTTTGCTCGGGCGGCGATTCAGGCGTGCAAACATTGGCGCGTGCCACTTGAATCCGTCTCGCTGATCGGGTCCCATGGGCAGACCGTATTTCATCTGGGGTCAGCGGCTCGGTTTCAGGGAAAAAAGCGAGCGGCATCCACCTTGCAGATCGGCGAGACCAGCATCATCGCGGAACGGACAGGAATCACCACGATCGGTGACTTTCGCACGGCCGATATGGCCGCTGGCGGCCAGGGCGCGCCGCTGATTCCGTTTGTCGACTACCTGCTATATGGCGATCCTTTGCGCGGACGGGTCGCGCTGAATATCGGCGGAATCGCCAATCTGACGGTGATTCCGGCGGGCGCTCGACCCGAGGATGTATTTGCGTTCGACACGGGTCCAGGCAACATGATTGTCGATGCACTGATGGAGAAAATCACGCACGGCAAAGCGGCGTACGATCGCGAAGCTCGGTTTGCGTTGAGTGGGAGGACGATTCAGGAACTCCTCGTGCGCATGATGCGCGAGCCGTACCTGCGAAAAAGGCCCCCCAAATCGACGGGCCGCGAGCTTTTTGGAGCGCGCTACGCGCAGATGCTGCTGGCCTGGGGCCGTCATCACCACTCGGGGAACGCAGACATGGTACGGACGGCGACCGTCTTCACGCCGCTATCGATTGCGGACGCGTTTCGCAGATTCATCATTCCGCGGGTGCAGATTCATGAGTTAATCGTGGCAGGGGGCGGCGCACGCAATCCCTTGATGATGGCACAGCTCGCCGCGGCGCTGCCGGGCATCGAGGTGGTGCCTGCCAGCCGATTGGGTGTGCCGGTTGAGGCTAAGGAGGCGTTCGGTTTTGCGCTGCTTGCGTACGAGACCTACCATGGACGGCCAAGCAATCTGCCCTCCGCGACAGGGGCCAAGCACGCCGCGATTCTTGGAAAAGTCGTGCGCGGGCGGAATGGACAGCCCGCGGACGGCGGTTAGCCAAGCGGCGCAGGCCAACAGCTGCATGAAATTGCAGCGGAAAAAAAGAGTTCAGCCGAAAAGAATCGCAAAGCCTTTCGCCCTGGTAGGTGTGTCGGTCTGTTTGATTGCCGCCGCTGGATGCGGCAAGTCGCCCAGCGCCAGCGAACCAGATACTGTCAATTTCCTGATCGAGTCGATGCCCACCAGTCTCGATCCGCGAATCGGCACCGACGCGCAGTCGGAAGACATCGATGGCCTGATTTTTGATGGTCTCGTCCAGCGCGATGCGCAAATGAACGTTCTGCCGGACCTGGCGCAGAGCTGGGAAACGCCGAATCCGCTGACCTACGTCTTTCATTTGCGACGCGGCGTTCGATTTCACGATGGGCGGACACTGACTTCAGCGGACGTGAAGTTCACCGTTGAGTCCATGATTTCTGGAAGCATCCCTACGCCGAAAAGGGGATCGTTCGAGCGCGTCGGCTCGATAGAGGCTCCCGACGATGCAACCGTCATATTCCACCTAAACGAGCCTTTCGCTTCTTTCCTGCTGAATCTCGCACGGCTGGCCATCGGTGTTGTTCCGCGAGGCTCGGGAAGCGAGCCGGCACGCGATCCGATTGGCACCGGGCCCTTTCGCTTTGTGAGCATGGTGTCGGATGAAGAGATAATTGTCGAGCGCAATCCCGCCTATTTCGGACAAAGGCCCAGAATTGAACGCGTCCGATTTCGGGTTGTGCCGGACGCGATTACGCGAGCTCTCGAGCTCCGGAAAGGGAGCGCCGATATCGGCGGCGTCAATTCCCTGACGCCAGATATGGTGCTTGCACTGGGGAAACAGCCGGGCGTCGAGGTCATCGAGGAACCGGGCACCCAACTCGCCTATATCGCCTTCAACTTTGCTGATCCGGCCCTAGCCAACCGCAACGTGCGGCAAGCACTCGCCTATGCAACCGACCGGGAGACAATCATTCGGTATCTCTTGCGCGGGCAAGCGCGCCCAGCCACGAGTCTGTTGCCGCCGAACCACTGGGCTTACGAGCCGGACGTGAAGCGTTATCCGTACGACCCGCGGCAAGCGGAACGGCTTCTGGACGGCGCAGGTTTTTCTCGTGGCCCAGACGGGATCCGGCTTCGTCTGACGCTGAAGACTTCCACAGAGGAATCAACCCGGCTGCTGGCCGAGACGCTCGCAGAGCAGTGGAAACGAGTGGGCGTGGGGTTGGTTTTGCGGCCTCTGGAAAACGCCACGTTTTTTTCCGATATCAGCGCTGGAAGCTTTCAGGTGTACACCCTTCGCTGGACCGGCTTCACCAATGACGATCCCGACATTTTCGATTATGTCTTCAACTCGCACCGAATGCCGCCCGAAGGCGCCAACCGCGGGCACTACCACAACCCGGACGTCGATCAGCTGCTCGCCGAACAGCGAGGGGAGATGGATCAAGAAAAACGGAAAACGATCCTCTCGGAAATTCAGAAAATCGTGGCCGAGGACGAACCGTACATCAACCTCTGGTACGTGGACAATACTTGCGTGCACCGCGATCGGGTCAGGGGAATCGTGATTCCGCCGGGCGGCGATTACGATTTTCTGAAGGGCGTGGAGCTGAGGGATGTGGGCGGAGATGGATGGAGAACGCCCGGCGAGAACCAGGGCGAGAAGGCTAGGCGCTGAAGGCGCGGTGAATCTCGGCATCGGGCAGAGCGCCCTGGCGGGCAATCGACCAAGAGTCGCCCTCGATACGGACGATCGTCGATCCCAGCGTACCGCCCGTATCACCTGCATCCAGGATAAGAGGCAGGCGTTCGCCAAGTTGTTCAACGAGTTGAGGAACATTGGTACAGGAAGGTCGACCCGAAAGATTCGCGCTCGTACCAGTAACGGGCCCGCCGACGGCTTCGATCAGTGCCGCAATGATCTGCGAATCCGCCCAGCGCAGGGCCACCCGGCCGGTGTTGCCTGTAACCTTGAGGGGCAGCCGGTGCGTCGCCTCCACAACGAGAGTCAGGGCGCCCGGCCAGAACTTGTTGGCGAGCGTCAGAAACGCGTCGGGAACGTCGCGTGCGAGCAGCAGCGCCTGCTCGATGGACTTCACCAGAATCGGAAGCGCGCGAGTCTCGGGCCGAGCCTTCAATTGAAAGACGCGCTCGACGGCATACAGATTGAACGGATCCGCACACAGACCGTAGAACGTGTCGGTGGGCGCGGCGATTACGCGACCGCGCTCGATGAAACTAGCGGCATAGTTGATGAGATGCCGCTGCGGCGCTTCGGTGGAGACCTTGAGGATTTCAGCTGGCAATTTTTGTCAACGCGGGATGCTTCCCGGATTCGGGGGACAGATTACATTAGGCGCTGGCTGAGAAGCAACATGAACAAACGCAAGACCTTAGAGCCCGGCTGGAATTTCTCACGGGAGAAGTGCCCGGTGATGCAAGTCCTCTAGGTGCGAACGCTCGAGGTTTACGCCGCGAGACGCGTTTGTTAGGCTTGCCGAATGGCGATCCTAGGCCGATTGAGCGACGACGCGTAATGGCCTTACACTTTTCAGCGGAACGCCGAGAATTCATCAACAGCCGCGACAACCAATGGCTAAAAGCCTTTCGCGCGGCTCTGCGCGGTAAAGGACCGCAGGCGGCCGAACCGATTGCGGTAGAAGGGCCGAAAATGGTCGAGGAGGCCCTGCGCTCGGGGCTCGAAGCGCAGGCTCTGTTGATCAGCGAATCCGCAGAGCGCGAGGCCGAGCAGATTTTCCGCGCCGCGCAGGAGTGCGAGCTACGAATTCCGCCCGATCGGGTACTTCGAACGACCGATAAGCTTTTCCAGAGCGTTGCCGGGACGGAAACGCCGCAAGGCCTAGCGGCGCTTTTCCAGCGGCGCGATTGGGTGCTCGAAGACATTTTGCGCGGGCCGGTTGTGCTGCGAGAGGCTGCGCCTTTGGTCCTGGTGCTCGCGGCCGTGCAGGATCCGGGTAATGTGGGAACGGCCCTGCGGTCAGCAGAAGCGTTTGGCGCGACGGGAGTAGTTGCAACGCGTGGCTCAGCCGATCCATGGTCGCCCAAGGCGCTGCGAGCCTCCGCGGGTTCGGCGCTGCGGCTGCCGATTCTGCGAGGGATGGCGATTCCGATCCTAATCACGCAGTTGAAACTCGCGAAAGTCCAGCTGTATGCAGCCAAGTCGACGCGCGGCGCTCCAGAAGGCTCTGCGGAAGCGGAATTAAGCGGCCCTGTTGCGATTTTCATAGGCAACGAAGGCAGCGGGTTGCCGCCGGAGGTCACCCGCTCGGTGGACAAAGTCATTTCGATTCCTACGGGCGGTGCGCTGGAATCGCTCAACGCCGGGATTGCGGCATCCATTTTGTTATATGAGGCGGCGCGGCAACGCCGGCCGAGGGCCGCTAGTGGAGTAAAGAATGGGACTTTTTCGCGCGATCGAACCGGAACCTGAACCGCACACTGGCCGTCCGCTTGCGGATCGCATGCGTCCGCAGACGCTAGACGAGTTTATCGGGCAGGAAGATTTGCTCGGGCTGGGAAAACCGCTCAGAACACAGATCGAGAAGGATGAGCTGGGCTCGATGCTTTTCTGGGGTCCGCCGGGCTGCGGGAAAACGACGCTTGCGCGAATCATTGCCAAACGGACTCGTTCGCAATTTGTACCCTTCAGCGCTGTACTTTCCGGGATCAAAGAAATCAAAGAAGTGATGAACAAGGCGGAAGCGGCGCGCCGTTATGGACAGCGGACTATGGTGTTTGTCGACGAAGTGCACCGCTTTAATCGCGCGCAGCAGGATGCCTTCCTACCACACGTCGAAGCGGGGAGCGTGCTGCTGATCGGGGCCACCACCGAGAATCCCTCCTTCGAAGTGATCGCACCGCTGCTCTCGCGCATGAAGGTCTACGTGCTGCAGCCCCTTTCTGAGCAGCAGACTTTGGAGCTGCTCCGGCGTGCGCTGGCCGATCCTACGCGGGGACTAGGCAGTGAAACTATCGAGGCTGGCGAGAACATTGTCGAGCGGATCGCTGTGCTGGCAAACGGGGATGCGCGGGCGGCCTACAACACGCTGGAAGCGCTGGTACAGGGAACCGAACCGGACGCGCAAGGGCGGAAGGTACTCACCGAAGAACGCCTCTCCGCCGTGCTGCAGAAGAAACTGCTGCCCTACGACAAGGCGGGCGAAGAACACTACAATCTGATTTCCGCGCTGCACAAGTCGGTGCGAAACTCCGACCCCGATGCAGCCCTTTACTGGCTGATTCGCATGCTGGAATCCGGTGAGGACCCGTTGTATCTCGCGCGCCGCATGGTGCGAATGGCTAGCGAGGACATTGGACTTGCCGAGCCGGGCGCGCTGGCCATAGCCATTGCAGCGAAGGAAGCGTTTGACTTTGTAGGGCCGCCGGAAGGCTACCTCGCGCTGGCCCAGGCCGCCGTCTATTTGTCATTGGCGCCGAAATCGAATGCCCTCTGGATCGCCTACGGCGCAGTAGAGGAAGACCTCGGGCGAACGATCGCAGAGCCCGTCCCGCTGCATCTAAGAAACGCAGTTACCGGACTGATGGGTCATCTCGGATACGGCAAAGGCTACCAGTATGCGCATAGTGCGGAGGAGAAGGTTACCGACATGAAGTGCCTGCCCCAGAGCCTGCTCGGCCACACCTACTATCGGCCTACCGACCAGGGATTTGAGGCGCGCCTTGTGCAGCGACTCGAAGAGATTCGACGCATCCAGAAAAAGGGCCAAGGAACGAGGAACGAGGAGTGAAGCGGAAGGAGGACAAAGGTAGAAAAGGGCGTGCGGGTGTGCCATGGCTCTGGTTGTTCGTCCTTGCCGTTCTGGGCTCCTTTTTGGCTGTGAAACCTTTGGTTCTGCGCGCGCAGGACAATCCCAAGTTTGTGGTCGACGAAGATTGCCAAGCCCTTGACATCTCAACGAATAACGCCATTGTGTACGCGGTGCCGCGGCTAAAGCGCGTCCGGCGGCTGATCATCGAACGCGATGATATCTCGATAGCGACCGGTCCCGGCAAAATCAAGAAAATTGTCGACGCGGAAAAGTTCATGCCGTTTCCCCCGCCCGCAGGATACATCGTCGATTCACTGGCCTGGTCGCCTGATGGGCGCCGCGTTGCGGTCAACATGAGCCTGCAGAAAGCTCCTCCCGGGTTCGAGACGAAGGAGGAAAAGAAGAAAGGAAATCTGGGCGAGGATGAGGACGAAAAGCCGCTAGCGAGTGTTACGGGCGGCAGAGCGATCGCGCTCGTCGATGATGAAGGACGTGAAATCAAAGTGGCGAACTCGAAGACGCGTTTCATCGTGGAGGCAACGCGAGGGACTTGGCTTGCCGATGATGCAACGGTTGTCTACCAGACGGGCGGCGGGCCCTATGGGATCGCGCGGGTTCGGCCGGCAGACGGCAAGCTGGACACGCTTTTTGAAGGTCACACATTCAACGCTGTGCTCTGGGACGCGAAGAACAACTGCGCCTACGCGATTGGTGAGGGTATCGGCATACACCGCGGTCTGGCGCTGGTGCGGCTCGATCTGTTGCACGAACTGGTTACCGAAATAGCGCATATCGAAACTTATCAGGGCGCACTCAGCCTTTCGCCCTCGGGAACCAAGATCGCCTACTTCGAAGACGGCGATTACATCGAGGTGATCGACATGACCAATGCGTCGAAGAATGTGCGCGTCCGCACGGGCTATGGCCGATTTGAGTGGTTGCGCGATGAGCGCTACATTGTGCTCAAAAGAGGGCCTTTCGAGAGGTCCAACATTCTGCTGCGAGTCGGCCTCTACGACCAGACCTTCGCAGCGATCCTACATGGGCTGGAGTTTCACGATTTCCATATCTCGCCGGATGGAAATTTGATCGCCGTTACCGAGCCAGGAAAAAGAGAGTTAAAAGCCTACCCGCTGCCTTGAAATTTAAACGGCGTGCCGCGGAGAAACCATTCGCCTTAGTGCAGACGAAAGCGCTTGATGTGCTCCTTCAAAATGCAGGCGTTCATCACAACGACGAGGCCAGCCCGTCGCGCGTGCTCTGCGGCCTCCGGATGCATTACGCCCTCCTGCATCCAAACGCCGCGAGCTCCAATTCGAATTGCGGACTGGACGATATCGGGCACGAATTCCGAACGGCGGAATACGTCCACAATGTCCACGTGCTCGGGGAGGTCTTCGAGGCGCGCGTAACACTTTTCGCCGAGAATCTCCGTCTCCGCCGGGTTCACTGGAATCACGCGGTAACCTGCTGATTGCAGGTATTCGGCCACTCCATAGCTTGGTCGATGGCGGCGGCTGGAAAGGCCGACTACGGCAATCACTCGGCTCGTCTTAAGCAGCTCAGTTGCGGGATCGTCTGCGGATGCACGCGTGGGCTGAACTGAGTCCGCGTCAATTTTGTTCATTCCTATCCTTTCACTACAAATCACTGGGGGGCGACCAGTTTGAATGGTGCGCTACACACGCAAGTCGGATCACCCGAGCACGTCGATGCACGTGCGGTTCCTTTTCGGTGACGCTCTCAATCCTTATTGTTTAGCGGCCCCTCGGAGGGCTCCCCCGCCGCCAAGCTGATGATACACGAATGGGGTGGAAAGAAAAGTTCGACCAGCGGCTGTTTTCCTACCGACGAGTACGCTTGGAACGACCGTTATCCCACCGCGCAGGCTTGAGAGAGCGCACTAGCCTGGACAGTTCTTCAGCGGAAAGCGCGCGATGTCGGCCGGGCGCGAGTGAACCGAGCTCCAGGTTTCCAATGCGCACGCGCCTCATTTTTTCAACCGCATACCCTGCTTGGAAGAGCTTGTTGCGCAGGGAGTCGCGGCGCGCTTGCGAGAGTGTGACTTCATACCAGGGCGAATGCTTTGTGCGAAGGCGCAAGATGCGTGCACCCGTTGTGCGAGCCAACCTATCGAGTTCATCCGGCGGGAGAGCCTGCTTCAATTTTAGCTGATAGGTTTGCCGCAATTGGGTGGCCTGGAGAAGGCGATTGGCAAGCTCGCCATCATTGGTGAGAAACACCAAGCCGGAGGAGTGATATTCGAGCCGCCCCACCGGAAACACGCGCTCAGGCACGCCCCCTAGGAAATCGCGCAACGAGGAACGACCCTCGGGATCGCGGAGCGTGGAGACCACTTCAGAAGGCTTGTGCAAAACGAGATAGAGGCGTTGCGTTCGGGGCCGCAGGAGTTTCCCCGCGACTTTAATATGATCCCGAGATTCATCCGCCTTGCTGCCGAGCTCGGTAACCAGCCGACCGTTCACCGTGACCAGGCCAGACTTGATCATCTCCTCGGCATGCCGGCGCGAGGCCAGCCCCGCGCGTGCAATGATTTTTTGTAAGCGCTCTTCCATCCGATTGCAGTGCCGCGGCGAGCACTGGGAAGTTACAGCTTAGCGGTTTTTTGGCCGACGGCGAAGAGCTAGGGCTGCTGGCAAGGGCACAACTTCCACAAATCCAAATAATCGAACAAGGCCCGAGCGCTCGCGTCGACCGACACCCATCGGCCGGCGCATCGCCGCCCAGCTCGACAAGAGCACCCGGAACGGCGGGATTCTGAAAACATTGCCAGGCAGGCCAGCTGGTACGGGTTACGGTTAGGTTTGCTCGGAGTTGCCTGCCGAGGCGGCCCGGCCTTGTTGGGGCACTTCCGAAGGGTCTTCGGCCAGTTCGCCGAGGTCGTTGTCGTCGCCGGAATCTTGCAGGCCCGACTCACCGGCTGCCGCGGAGACTCGAGTGTCTGGTGCGCTCTCTGGCTCAGGGGGAGCCAGGCCAGAATCGGAACCAAGCGCGGCTTGCGCGAGTTGCTCAAACTCCTTGAGACTGGGCAGCTCATCCAAATCGGAGAGTCCGAAGCGCATCAGAAATTGTTTCGAGGTCCGATACAGAATCGGTCGGCCGATGACTTCTTTGCGCCCGGCCGTAGTGATCAGGCGCTTCTCGAGCAAGGTTTTGATTACCCCGCCAACGTGTACACCGCGAATTTCATTGATCTCGGGCACCGTTATGGGCTGCTTGTAGGCGATCACAGCCAGAGTTTCCAGTGCGGGCATCGTCAACCGTAGCGGAGGCTGCAGGCTCTTGATAAATTTTCGGACCACCTCGTGATGTTGAGGCTTGGTGTAGAACTTCCAGCCGCCGGCGACTTTCCGCACTTCGATGCCACGTTGGTCCGCGGCGTAGGATGCGGCGAGCAAATCGAGCGCGGCGCGCGCTTCGCTCTTCTCCACGCTGAGCGCGTTGGCAATCTGATCGAGCGTGGCCGGCTCGTCCGCCGCGTAAATGATGGCTTCGAGCGCGGCCTGCATTTCTTCTGGCCTCATAGGTTCACAGATACTGCTCCTCGATTCTTGACATTGCGTCGGGCCCAGCGAACACCGCGTCAAACATCTTGTGCTTCGACAGCGAAATATCGGCGAACAGCTCCGACTGGAGCAAAATCACCGCCTGCATCCGCACCATTTCGAGGACGGCCAGCAGCGCCACGATCATCGCGTTACGCGTCTGGCAGGAATCGAAAAACTCGATCAACGAAACGGGGCTATCGGTCGCCATCAGACGCTGGCGCAGCCGATCCATCATCTGCGCGACGGTCACCGATTCATGGCGTAGTTCGAATTTCGTCACTTCCTTGCGGCGCTCGAGGACCTGCTGGAACGTCCGGATCAGATCGACCAGCGAAACGACCAGTTCGCCCTCCACGGCATCACCCGCATAGAGGGTGCGATCCGGTTTCGACCACACGTGCGCCTCCACCTGCTGCTTCTGATAGAGAAGTTGCGCAGCATTTTTGAATTTCTCGTGTTCGAGCAGACGGTGGACGAGTTCTTCGCGTGGGTCTTCTTGCGTTTCAGGGCCAGCCAGGGGGTCGGCTGGCAGCAGCATCTTCGATTTAATGTGGATCAACGTCGCGGCCATGTAGATGAAATCGGCCGAAACGTCGATATCCAGTCTTTCGAGCTGGTGCAGATAATCGAGATACTGTTCGGTGATTTTGGCGATGGGAATATTGTGGATGTCCATCTCCTGCCTGCGAATCAGATCGAGCAGGAGATCGAGCGGCCCTTCGTAAATCGGCAAGTTGACGCGATAGGGTGTCGCCATTCGCTTCCCAGCTAGCTCAGGTCGTGCCGGCGATTTGGCCGGAAGACCTGGAGGTCTTTTTCGCTTCGTCCCACTTGAAAATCGCGTTGCGCACACGCTTCATCGTGCGTCGCGCAACCTGTTGCGCCTTCTTACTGCCGGCGTCGAGGATATCCCAAACTTCCTGCGGGCGGGCCTCGAATTCTTTACGACGTGCTTGAATCGGCTCTATCCATTTGATGAGGTTATCTGCCATCGCCGCCTTGCATTCGATGCAGCCAATGCCGGCTGTACGGCAGCCGTCCGCCGACCACGCAATTGTTTGCGGAGGCGAGAAAAGCTTGTGCCAGGCGAACACGGGACATACTTCCGGCCGCCCCGGGTCGGTGCGGCGCTGGCGCTGCGGGTCGGTCATCATGTTGCGGACCTTCGTGCGCATGTCGTCGGGCGGATCCGTGAGCCAGATGGCGTTGCCGTAGCTTTTCGCCATGCGGCGACCGTCTGTGCCCGGCAAGCGAGGAGTTTCGGTCAGCAAATGGCCAGGTTCGTGCAAGACTGGCGAAAAACGCAGTCCGGCGCACCATCTCGGATTTGCGCTCAGAAAATTTTCTACGCCCATCTCACCCGCAACTCTCGGGATAGCTCGAATGATCCCCTCGACTTCCTCATTCAAGAGAGGCCGAGAGGGAGGGGAGGGAACGCCCTGTGAACTGTTCGAGTGTAGAAAATCACGCAGCCGGAGCACATCGTCATAGTTGGCGTCGTCCGAGAGCCATTGGCGCGAGACTTGCCAACCGTTAAAGAAGTTAAATCGACGAACGATTTCTCGAGTCAGTTCGACGTGTGGAACCTGGTCCTCGCCTACCGGCACAAAATCGGCGTCGTAAATAACGATGTCCGCCGATTGCAGCAGCGGATAGCCGAGAAAACCGTAGGTGCCCAGGTCGCGGTCGTTCAGATTCTCGATCTGCTCCTTGTAGGTAGGGACGCGCTCGAGCCAGGAAAGGGGCGTGATCATCGAGAGCAGCACATGCAGCTCCGCATGTTCGAGCACGCTTGATTGGACGAACAGCGTCGATTTGGCGGGATCGAGACCGACCGAAAGCCAGTCCATGGTCACCTCGAGCGTATTTTCGGCGACCGAGGATGTATCTTCGTAGTGTGTCGTGAGCGCATGCCAATCGGCGACGAAAAAAAAACAGTCATATTGTTCTTGGAGCTTGAGCCAATTCTCTAGGGCGCCGAAATAGTGGCCCAGGTGCAGGCGGCCGGTGGGCCTCATGCCGCTTAGGACTCGTTTTCGTTTCGCCACTCTCGCGAAATTCCCCCAGGATTCGAGCGCAATGAACTTACAGCGAGGTGTAAACGAGATGCTAGCACAGAAGTTGTTTCCGCGGTCGGGTCATTCGCAAAGAAGCAAAATTGCCCGTCTCGCAAATGGCGGTTCGCGCAACACGCCGTGCGGGGCCGGGGAGCCCGGGGACTACAGTTTTAGCAATTCGCGCAGGCGCTTGGTCTGCGTTCGCGAAACGGGAATTTCGCTCGCCCGCTTATCGTTCATCTTGAGCATGAAGGTCGACTTAAACCAGGGCACGACTTCCTTGATGTGTTTGATGTTGACCAGGTAGGAGCGATGTGGGCGCCAGAAAATGTCCTCGTCGAGGGCGCCCATTAGCTCCTCCACTGTCCGGTAATTGGAGAGGCCTTCAATTTCGCGCGAGTAAATGGTAATCGCACCGTCTTGAATCGAGGCATAGATCATGTCGTCTGCGTCGATCAGGATCATGCGGTCCTGCGATTTGACGAGCAGCTTTGCTGGCCCGCTAGAACGCCGTTTGATTTCGCCCGTCATCGCGGGTAGGCCGGCGCCGATCTGACCGACTAGTGTTTCGAGACGCTGTACGGGCGACGTATTGGCCTCGACCATTTTCTTGGCACGCTGCACGGCCTGCGCGATGCGGGTCTTATCGAAAGGCTTAAGCACATAATCCAGGGCATTCACTTCGAAGGCCTGGACGGCGTAGTGGTCATAGGCGGTGGCGAAGACAATTTGAGGAATCGGCACTTTGCGCTCAACCAGCTTCTGAATCACGCCGAAACCGTCGAGACCGGGCATTTGTACGTCGAGAAAGACGAGATCCGGATTGTGCTCCTTGATCAAGGCGACCGCTTCGAGGCCGTTCTTCCCTTGTGCGACCACATTGATTTCAGGCAGGCCCTTCAGCAGGAAAGCGAGCTCGTCGCGCGCCGGACGCTCGTCATCGACGATTACCGTGTTCATGGCCATGGCAGGGCGGAGACCAGTATAGGAGCGCCCTGAGGCAAGTGACAACAACTTCAGTGCGCTGCGGGTTGGCTAAGGTAGAATTTTGGAAGCGAACGCACCCAGCTTCGATATGAAGGAGAGCCAGTGCCGAAACAGAGAGCAAAGTCTGCGCGACAGGCGAATGTGGTAAGCAGCGATTTGCTCTTCCAAGGACGCGTCTTCGCGCTGAAACGCGATCGGGTCGAGGAACCAAGCGGCCTTGTCGCCACGCGCGAGATCGTGGTTCATCCGGGCTCATCGGTTGTGCTGCCGGTGCTACCGGATGGTCGCATCGTGCTGATTCGCCAGTATCGTCACGCAGCGGATCAATATCTGTGGGAATTGGTCGCAGGCCACAAGGATGCGGAGGAAGATTTTCTGGAAGGCGCGCGGCGCGAACTGGAAGAGGAAACCGGCTACACGGCTACCCAGGTCAGGAAACTTCTCGAGATCTTCCCTTCCCCCGGATTTGTCACCGAGAAAATGGAAATTTTCCTAGCCCAAGGGCTTAGGAAAGGCAGGCCCCGGCCCGAAGATGACGAGAAAATTACTCAGAAGGCAGTGACGCTGCGCGCGGCGAAGGAGTGGATTCGCTCGGGCAAGATTCGCGATGCGAAATCGATCGCTGCAATCCTATACTACGCGTCATTCATAAGGGCGAAGGGGTAGACGCACATGGAAAACAAGCAAGTCGCGAGAATTTTGCGCGACACGGCACAGCTTCTCGAAATTGACGGCGCTCAGATCGGGCGCTACCGCAGCTACGAAAAAGTGGCGGAGCTGCTCTACAGCATTCACGAGCGCATCGAAGACATCGCCAAAGACGACAAGAAACTCAAAGAGTTGCCGGGTGTGGGGGACAACATGGCCGAACACATCCACGAAATTCTCAGGACGGGCGATTACAGTCTGCGCCAGAAGCTGCTGAAGAAATATCCAACCACTCTGCTCGATCTGCTCGAATTGCAATCGTTGGGGCCAAAGAAGGTGGCGTTTCTCTGGAGCCATTTCAAAGTGGCGACTGTCGAAGGCATCGAAAAGCTAGCGCGTGAAGGCAAGCTCCGCGATCTGCCCGGATTCGGTGAGAAAAGCGAGCAAAACATTCTCAAAGCCTGCGGACAATTCAAGAATTTGGGCGGCTCGGGCCGCATTCAGCTGAACGTCGCCGATGAGGAAGCCCACAAACTCACCCAGTACCTCCTGAACGCGGGCCCCGCAGTGGAAGCGGTCACGGCGGCCGGCTCCTTGCGGCGCGGACGCGAAACGGTCGGCGATCTCGATTTGCTGGTTACCATGCGGCCTGGCAGCGACAATCAGAAGGATGTGGATGGCGTCGCCGAATACATTTTGAGGTATCCGGCGATCGACGAAACTCTCGCGCACGGCGAAAACAAGGTCAGCCTGCGGCTCGGCAATGGGCTGCAGGTCGATGTGCGTCTGCTGGAGAAGAAAAGCTTCGGTGCCGCCCTGATGTATTTTACAGGCTCGAAGGCGCACAACGTGGCCCTGCGCGGGCGCGCGCTGGATATGGGCTGGACGCTGAACGAATACGCGCTGACCACGTTGAAAGGTGGAAAAGTTGTCGCCAGCAAAACGGAAGAAGAAATCTACGCCAAGCTGAAGCTCCCCTACATAGAGCCGGAACTGCGCGAAATGCGGGGCGAAATCGAAGCAGCGGAAACCAGGACGCTGCCAAATCTGGTCACGCTCGCCGACATTCGCGGCGACTTGCAAATGCACACAACTGCTTCGGACGGCCGCAACTCAATCGAGGAGATGGCGCAGGCGGCGAAGGGGCTTGGCCGGGAATATATCGCACTCACGGATCATTCGCAGGCTCTCGCCATGGCCAACGGGCTCGATGAAAGGCGGGCCCTTGAGCAAATCAAGGAGATCGCCGCCGCGCAGGCCCGCATCGGCGGTATCCGGCTGCTCGCCGGAATGGAAGTCGATATTCGCAAGGACGGCTCGCTCGATCTCGATGACGAGGTGCTCGCTCAACTCGATGTGGTCGTCGCGTCGGTGCACTCGTACATGAATCTCGAGCCCGCCGCGATGACCGAGCGAGTTCTCGCCGCGATCGAGAATCCCTATACACAGATCATCGCGCATCCTACCGGGCGGCTTTTGCTGCGGCGCGAGCCGTTCGTCTATGACCTAGAGAAGGTCTTCGGGGCCGCCGCCAAAGCGGGAGTCGCCTTGGAAGCCAACGCCTATCCCGACCGGCTCGATTTATGCGACGTTCACCTGCGGCTCGCCAAACAGTGTGGCGTCAAGATCGTGATCTCAACTGACTCGCACTCGACCGGGAACCTCAGCTACATGAAATACGGGGTGATAACCGCGCGTCGTGGCTGGATTGAGAAGAAAGATGTGCTAAACACGTTGCCGGTCGAGGAATTTCTGGCGGCGCTGCGGGCCAAACCTCAGGGCGTGCCAGCGCAGCAGGCCAAGACCCCCAGGCGCAAGTCTGCCTGAGTTTGTCCGCCTGAAACCCGCGCTAGACAGAGTGAGAGACGCTGTCGTCTTCGCTGGCGGCGTGCATGGTCTTCAGACCTAGGGTGGGCGACTTAGCCCCGCGGCGCATCGCTACGACTCCGGTGCGGACCATCTCCATGATTCCGTAGGGCGAGAGCAGCTCGAGGAAGCGGTCGACTTTTTCTTCGCCGCCGGTCATCTCCAGCGTGATCGATTCCAAAGCGATGTCCAGGACGCGAGCCTTAAAGACCTCGGCAAGCTGCAAGACCTGCCCGCGCGTCTCCTGATTGGCGCCCACTTTCACCAGCGAGAGATCGCGCACCAGCGAAGGCTGGCCCGTGATGTCGTCAACCAGGAGCACGTTCACGAGTTTGTAGATATTGGCCACGATGCGGCGCGCCTGATCGGTATCTGCGTCAGTCACAATGGTCATCCGCGAGACTTCAGAATTTTCCGTGCGCCCGACGGTAAGTGAATCGATATTGAACGCGCGACGGCGAAAAAGCGACACCACACGCGAGAGAACACCCGGTTTGTTTTCGACGTAAACCACGAATGTGTGCATCATGGCATTATTCGTCCTCTGCCGTTTCGACCAGCGGGTTCGGGCGGCGAATCATATCGTGCAACGCGGACCCGGCTGCTACCATCGGGTAAACGGTGTCTTCCTGCTCGACCTTGAAATCGATCAGCACGGGCCCTTCGTGCGCTTGCGCTGCCTTTACGGTGGGAATGACCTCGGAGCGGCGGTTGACGACGAACGAGCGAATGCCGTACGCATCGGCCAGTTTTGAGAACTCAGGATTCAGCAGCGGCGTCGCTTCATAATTGCGGTCGTAGAAAAACTCTTGCCACTGACGAACCATGCCGAGATACCCGTTGTTAATGATGGCGATGTTCACTTTCAGATTTTCCTGAACGATCGTGGCCAGCTCGGCCATGGTCATTTGGAAACCGCCATCGCCGACGACGACCCAGACGTCCGCGTCCGGCCGCGCGACCTTTGCACCGATGGCGGCGGGCAGCGCAAAGCCCATGGTGCCCAGGCCGCCCGATGTGATGAGCGAGCGGGGGCGTTCGTGTTTGTAATACTGCGCTTCCCACATCTGGTGCTGGCCGACGTCAGTCACCACGATCGAGTCTCGGTTGCGCGTCTGATGCCACAAATCGTTGATCACATGCGCAGCGTAGAGGTGGCCGTTGTCCGGGAGATTCTGAATGTCCCGGACGGCCGTATCGCCCTTAAGCTGCCCGATATGTTCGATCCAGTCAGAGTGAGTGAGCGGTTCGATTCGCGCATTCAACTCAAGCAGAATCTTCCGCAAATCACCGACCAGGGCGACATCGACTTTCACGTTCTTGTTGATTTCGGCCGGATCGATATCGATGTGAATCTTCTTGGCATGAGGCGCGTAGGTCTTGAGGTTGCCGGTGACGCGATCGTCAAAGCGCATGCCAAAGGCGAGCAGCAGGTCGGCCTCTTGAATCGTGTTGTTGACCCAGGCCTCTCCGTGCATGCCCATCATGCCCATATTAAGGACGTGCGACGCAGGCAGGTGGCCGAGGCCAAGCAGCGTCATGGCGATCGGGATGCAAGTTTTCTCAGCGAACTGCTGAACTTCCTTTTCGGCGCCAGAAACAGAAATTCCATGACCGGCAAGGATCACAGGCCGCTTCGCCGCGCCGATTAGCGCGAGCGCCCGATCGTATTCCTCCCCGGCCGGCGAGAGATCCGGCCGGTAGCCTCGCATCTTCGGAGCGGCCGCCTCAAAATCGAACTGGCAGCTTCCCTGCTGCGCGTCCTTGGTGACATCGATCAAAACCGGGCCCGGGCGCCCGGATTGAGCGACGTACATCGCTTCGCGCACGGCAGGCGCAATCTCGGAGGCGTGCGTGACGAGGTAATTGTGCTTGGTGATGGGAAGGGTGACTCCGGTGATGTCTGTTTCCTGAAAGGCGTCCGAGCCAAGCAGCTTACTGCCGACCTGGCCGGTGATGCAGACGATCGGTGAGGAATCCATCATCGCGGTGGCGATGCCGGTCACCATGTTCGTTGCACCCGGACCGGAAGTTGCGACAGCGACTCCCACCTCGCCGGTGGCACGCGCGTAGCCATCGGCCATGTGTGTGGCGCCTTGTTCGTGCCGCACGAGAATGTGGCGAATCGAACTGTGACGCAACGCATCGTAGGCCGGCAAAATCGCACCGCCCGGATACCCGAAGACCGTTCGCACGCCTTCACGCTCAAGACATTTCCAGAGAGCCGCCGCACCCGTCATCGTAGTCTTTTGGTTGCCGCCCATGGTCTTCTCCCCTCAGTCCGCAGAAAGTGAGCCAAAACTAAAAAACCCACCTGGCCAGCGCCTCTGGCGGGTGGGTTCCTTGAGCTTTCCGGTTTCTTGCTTGCTCAGCTCAGTCATGCCCTCCGGGCAGAGACGCGCGCTCGAGTCGTACCGCTACGCCTACGAGTCGAAGTCGAATCAAATTGGTCGGTTTCTTCACGTCGTCGCGCCCCAAGCCCGCACCCCTCGTTGCGCGAAGGGCGCTGCTTAGCACTCACGGTAACTGCTCCGGCTGCCGCTGTCAAGGAACATTCGTCACCGCGAGCAGAGAACGGAAAGAATCTTCCAGTCCAAGTGTTCAGACGGCCACGCTCGTTCTGCCAAAAACACACCGAGCGGCACAGCGGTCGAGCAACCTTCCTGTTTTGCTAGAGATAGGACCTGGTCTGCTTGGCACGAATCGTGCGGATATCCCAGGAAACATTTGAGGGAGAAGGCGAGACGTTTTGGTCACCTACGTAATGCTTGGAATTCTGGCCGCCTTGGCGTTTCTGTGCGTTTCCGAAGTGGTACCGCACCTAGCAGGTCCTAAGCAGGTACGTCGCTCACCCGCAGGAAGCGGAGATTCAGCTCCAAACTGAGCCGCTTTGGCCGGTGGGGCCAGGACGGTCGTTTGGCGATTGTGGTACGGGTGACCCATGGCTTGGCTCGAAGCAACCCCTTACGCTCACTTACTCAAGTTCGGTTCAGGGTGCGACATGAACCCTTGTCGGACGGCCTAATGAGCACAGCGAGCTGGCACCTTAAAAGTGCGGTCGAGCATTGCCTGGAGAGAGCGGCCCGGGACGCGCGGCGCAGAAAACGCCTGAAGGTTTCCTTGCCGGTGCACCTGCGGCCCTTTGATGCCCGTTTCTCTGATATGGAAGATGTGGGAGAAGTAGCCAACTTTACGCGGGACGGCCTTTACTTCATGACGTGCATGCCTCATTACTTCGTGGGCATGCGAGTGATGGTGACGTTTCCATATGGAGACAACGTATCGGCCTCTCGCAAATTTCTGGCCACGATCGTCCGACTGGACAACGATGACGGTCACAAGCGCGGTGTGGCGCTGCGCTTTCTACTCTAAGATTTCGCAAACTCTTGCTGCCAATCGCAACGATTGGTTTTTTGGGCAATGCCCAGGGCGATTGAACTTGTCAGTTAACGCGACAGGCGCAGAAAATGATACAGGGTACACAGGCAGCCACTCCCGAGTTGACAAATTCCCTTCACGGGCCTGAGAAGGTAGGTGCAACTGCTATGTATGAACATGGGGCGAAGAAGCACTCTCGAGGCGGAACCGTTGACCTAGCCGATCGCCGAAATACCGACCGGCACTTGTTTACGGCTTCGGCCGAAGTGGTAGAGCTCAGTTCCGGGGCGAGATTTTCAACCCGAACGACCGACCTCGGACCCGGCGGCTGTTTCGTCGATACGATGCTTCCTTTTCCGGTGGGCGCAAAGGTCCGCGTATCGGTGCGGAAGGGGCAGACGACATTTGAAACCAGCGGGCTGGTCGTGTACTCGCAAACCGGCCTCGGTATGGGTATCGCCTTCAGCAGCATGGAACCTCAACAGCGGGATGCCCTGGACACTTGGCTCAGTGAGTTGACGGGCATGAAACAGGCCGCCGCCCCGCCACCCCCGGTGCGCAACGTGCACGGATCGAGTCCGAGCAAGACGCCAGGCTCAGCGGTGGTAACGCGACTGGTTCACTTGATGATAACGAAGGGCTTGATCACGGAGGCCGAAGGCTCCTCGCTGCTCCACGATCCTCTTCTTTAGAACTCTCCCCCAATCCAACCGATGGGTTCTAGAACCCTCTCTCCGTGCACGTATTTCCCAGTCAAGGAAGTTTTTCCCGTGACTGTGTCGTTTATGCCTGCCGTGGGTATCGTAAGTCAATCAAAATCAATACCTGCGGAGATTTAGTACCATGGCAGCACTCGTGCAGGGTGAACCGCTCAGGGGGGCATTATGGGTGAACGGAGAAAAGCTCGCAGGTATGAGGTCTATCTGCCGCTGCAGGTTTCGATGTCCCGGAGGCGGCCGGCTGAGTATTACACGGCCCAGCTGCGCGATATTTCAAGAACGGGCATCTATTTCCATTCAGATGTAAACCTTCTGCCGGGCGCGGGTTTAGAGCTGACCTTTGCCCTCCCCACTGATAAAGATCGGGGAACATCGGTTCTGGTGCGAGCAAGCGCCAAGGCACTGCGGATTAGCCCGATTCCGGGAGAACCCACACCGATCTATGGTGTAGCCGCGACAATTGACCGAATCGATTTCGTCCGCCCCGCAGCGAACGCGGCCGCCTGATATAGCGCGGGCCGCGTGTTTGCCTTCCCTCGAACTAGAACCTTTCTCTCGGCCTGCGGTCAAAACCCAGATTCTCTTCGCTAGCAAGCGACGCCACGATTGAAGTTACAATGCGGCGCCGACCTCTTTGCTACTGGTATGACTAACCGAGAAGACCCCACACGAGCCGCTAGAGTCGAGCGCGAGGTTTTGCGTTTGCTCGTCAGCACTGACATCCCATCGCGAGAATGGGCCGAGATAGTACGCACCTTAGGTGCCTATGTATGGCGCGAGCCGGATCACCGGGTCCTCTTTGAAGCGATCGTTCGATCCCGGAAGTGGAACGTCCAAAACTGGCGCGAAGAGCTTCGAGCGCAGACGACACGAATGGGATTTCCCGATTTGGACTGCCAAGCCTTGCTCGAAACCGGGCCGGTGAGGCCCAAAAGGAGCCTAAAGCGGCTGATCCGGAAATTGGAAATCGTCCGCTGAAAATGGCGCGACCGGACAAGCAATCGATGGTCGCGGGGCGCGGCAACAAGGCGACGCGCCTTCGATCGCACTCTGCTTTTCTGTGCGGGCGAGCCGAGAAGGAATTGAGCTTACTTTTTTGGAGCGGCGAGTTCGAAGTCGATGTACTGCGAAAGCGTGCTTAGGTCTCCGCCCACCAAGGGCCGACCATTAATGTAGAGGGTGGGCGTGCTGTTGACCCCCAGGGCGACTCCTTCGGCGTGGCTCCGATCAATCGCTTTTTGCGTATCGGCAGCCGACAAGCAGGTCTTGAACGTATCCGCATTGAGTCCAGCGGCGGTCGCGAACTCCACCAGCTTGTCCCAGACATTTTCGGGTGAAATCACGTCTTGCTTTTCAAAAATGGCATCGTGCATCTTCCAGAATGCTTCCGGCGATTGCTGGAACGCACAGCGGCCAGCCAGGGCCGCAGTATTGGCCCAGGGATGAATCTGGGTAAGCGGAAAATCCTTATAGACGACGCGGACCTGCGGATATTTCTGTTCTACTGCCGCGAGCGCCTCCCAAAGCTCGCGGCAGTGCGGGCATTCGAAATCCGCGAATTCCACAAGCGTGACGCGGGCATCCGTGGGACCCTTGCTCGGGCTTCCGTCCACGTGGATCTTGGTTCGATTCGCCGCGAAAGGATCGGTAGACATGTCATAGATTTCGCCGCGCAGCAGCGTTTTACCGTCTTTGCTGACATATACTTCGCCTTTTTCAGTTTGACCGTTCAACGAAATCTCGACCGGGACTGTGTAGTAATCGGCCGCCGGAGATGGTTCAAACGGGCCAAGACTCACCTTGATGTCGGGGCCCCAGGCAAAGAGCTGGCGGACAAAAGCTTCTGTCGATTTTTCCAGCTGCGCTTGATTCGCCGGACTGGCAGCCTGCACCGACGAACGGGGTGGATCGAAGTTTTTCGAATCTTGAGCGCGGCACGGGAAAGCCAGAACAATTGCCGCCAGCGCACCGGCCACAATGGATTTGTTTGGCATGACTATCCGCGGCCGCCAAATGCGGCTCACCCATAAGGAAGCATAGAGAAAAATAGGCTGAAGCGCAAAACCGAAACCAGCGTGTCGGCTTGGGTCGGGCTGATGGTGATACCTCAAGCGCCGTCAGCGACCTTGTTGGCCAGCCAGTCACCAGCCTGGCGCGTCCCGAGCGAGCCGCCTAAATCGCTTGTCGTTTTGTTCTCGCGAACGGCTGCGCGCACGGCGGTTTGGATGGCGCGCGCTTCCCCGCTCCAGTCGATATGTTCGCACATCATGGCAGCTGCGAGAACAGCTCCGATCGGGTTAGCAAGGTCCTTTCCTGCGATAGCAGGCGCAGAGCCGTGGACGGGCTCGAACAGTGAGATCCGGCCCGGATGAATGTTTCCTGAGGGCGCCAGTCCGAGCCCCCCGATCAAACCGGCGCCCAAGTCGCTCGCAATATCGCCAAATAAATTGCAAGTGACGATCACATCGAACTGCGTCGGGTCGCGCACCATTTGCATCAGCAAGTTATCGATGTACATGTGGCTTGATTCGATTTCGGGGTACTCGGCGCGTACCTGCCTGAAAACGCGTTGCCAAAGGTCGTGGGCGTAGGCCAGAGCGTTCGACTTGTCGCTCATGCATACGCGCCGGAGGCCTTGAAGGCGCGCCAGATCGAACGCGTATCGTATGACTCGCTCGACGCCCTTGCGAGTGTTGATGTCTTCCTGAGAGGCGATTTCGTCGGGAGTTCCCTTCTTAAAGAAGCCGCCCACGCCGGCGTAGAGACCTTCGGTATTTTCGCGAATCACCCAGAACTTGATGTCCTTTTCGGTGCGGCCCTTGAGCGGTGTGAGGCGGTCTGCGAAAAGTAGGCAAGGTCGGACGTTCGCGTAGAGGTCGAGTTTGAAGCGGAGTCCGATCAAGATGTCAGCTCCTTGCTGGTTTGAAGGCACGCGGGGGTCCCCCAGAGCGCCGAGAAGGATGGCGTCGTATTCGCGGAGGAACATTTCGACCGCGTCGGCAGGCAGGGTGGTGCCATCGCGCAAGAAACGATCAGCTCCCCAGTCAAATTCAGTGATCGCCAAGTCACGACCGCCCGCCGCGGCGGCGGCTTTCAACACCTTCACCGCCTCCGGGATCACTTCTTTACCGATGCCGTCTCCTGGGACTACGGCGATGTGCTTGCGAAAGGGCGATTTCGTTTCCGCCATAGCGTCGCGGAAGCTAGCATGCAGTCACCGGGGTGTCAACGCAAGCGGCGCCTAGGGAAACGGTGCGCTCCTGGCATTCTTGACCTGTTCGACACTTTTTGCGCAAGGCCAGCCACGGGGGCTCTTGCGCGGTCATGGGATTGGCCGTACCGTTGGACTCAGCGGGTTTTTCTCTAATTGGGGCCCTTCAGAAAGGCGGCTGCACTCCCGGCAAATCAGAAAGCGAGCGTAGCTGCTCCCACATGCCAAAGAACAAGCTTGAAGAGGCGCACACGACGCGCGCGGCCGAAAACGCATCGTCGCTCACCGAGACGGTAGTCGGCGAGGCCGTGCTGATACAGAAATCGCTGCTGCCACGCGAGCCACTTCGCGCATCGAGCTTGGAAGTGACTCATCTGATGCAAACGTTCAGCGATGTGGGTGGCGACTTCCTCGATTACTTTTTTCTGACCGATGGAAAATTGGGACTCTACGTTGGCGATGTGGTGGGAAAGGGTTTGCCCGCTGCGATGTATGGGGCGCTCGCCGCGGGAGGACTGCGGGCCATCCACAAGACCGGCGCCGAGCCCGCCGCTGTCCTAGAATTGTTCAATCGGCGCCTACGCGTCCGTCCAATCGCGTCTCGATACTGCACGACTCAATATGCGGTGTACGATCCCGTCTCGCGCGTAATCTGCATAGCCAACGCGGGATTGCCTCTTCCGTTGCATTTTTCTGCAAGGGGCTGTCAGGCGATCGGCGAGGGGGGCCTGCCCTCGGGGCTGTTCGATAGAGCGACATACGAGCAACACAAGGTTCAACTCGCGCCCGGAGATGCGGTCCTGTTCACGACCGATGGGCTTTCTGAGGCGCAGGATAAGAACGGCGAACCGCTCGATATGGAGCGCCTCATCGAACTCTGTGCGGTCCTCGATT
>Ga0306920_100002365_pt1 | contig 23847 bp, 23 predicted proteins | sample flu12Cox44000170_FD_204666 | JGI IMG/M metagenome (GOLD analysis project Ga0306920, IMG submission 204666) | Lab enrichment of tropical soil microbial communities from Luquillo Experimental Forest, Puerto Rico - flux4day.12C.oxic.44.000.170 (v2)... | ecosystem: Environmental > Terrestrial >...
AGACGTCGCGCACCGCATTGGGCGAAAGGTCCGTCGGTGTTCCGAGCGGGGCGGCCCGCAGGGCCTTCTTGTCCTCTTTGTCCATGAGTTCCTCCAATCGTGATATGGCCTATTGCCTAGCTTGGGATCAGGCGCGGATGGCGGCGAGCAGATCCTCGTTCACTTTGAGTGCGCCTTGCGACGAGTTCGGCCAGATCATTGCCACAGGTGTCGATCCCCCTTGTCGTCCCTGAGCTCGCTCCCGCGGGCCATGGGCGAGGCACCCGGCAGCCGCGGGAAGCCAGGTTGAACATGGGTCAAACAGCGCCTCTGCGGATGCGTCGGGCGACATAGGCCAGCGGTGGCTGATGACGAGGTTGACCATTGCCCCAGGGCGTTCGCGTAAGTCCGCGCTCCATCCTTGGCCTCGCAGGTCGCCATATCGGATTTTTTCCCATGTCGCATCCATCCTTCTCGCCCGAGGAGCGACATGCGGTTAGCGCTGCAGCTTGTCGAGCGTGATCGGTAAATCGCGGACGCGTTTGCCGGTCGCATGATAAATCGCATTGGCAATCGCGGCAGCGACGCCGACGATGCCGATCTCGCCCACGCCCTTGATGCCGAGCGGATTGATGATATCGTCCGGCTCGTCGACGAAGATGACGTTGATGTCGTGGACATCCGCGCTCACCGGCACATGATACTCGGCGAAGTCGGCGTTGATCATACGGCCGAAATGGTGGTCGATCAGCGTCTCCTCGTGCAAGGCCATGCCGATGCCCCAGACCACGCCGCCAGCAATCTGGCTGCGCGCGGTCTTGGGGTTGAGAATGCGTCCGGCCGCGACCGCGCTGACAACGCGTGTGACGCGAATGACGCCGAGCTGCTCGTCGACCTTCACCTCGGCGAAGATGGCCGAATGCGCGTTGCGCGCGTACGCGCTGTCATCCTTGAAGTCCGTGGACCTTTGCTTTTGAATGCGATCCACTCCGCCTGCGCGCATGGCATCCGCGAGCGCCAGGGAGCGATGCGCCTCCTGCTTGCTCATGATCTTGCCGTCCGCGAGCGCGACATCCTCAGGCTTGGTGCCTGCGAACGGGTTGCTGGGGTGATTTTGCGCCAGGCGCCACAACTCCTTGCGGATCTCGCCGGCGGTTGCGGCGATTGCATGGGCGACGGACGCAGCCATCCACGAGCCGCCCTCGACCGGCGATTGCGGGAGCGTCGAGTCGCCAAGCCTGATCGTGATGTTGTCGAGCGGCACGCCGAGCATATCGGCCGCGACCTGGGCCATGATCGTGTAGGTGCCGGTGCCGATATCGCAGGCTGCGCATGCAATCTCCGCATGGCCGTTGGCCGTCAGCACGATGCGCGCGGCGGTCTCCATTTGCAACGCCTCCCACACGCCGCTCGCCATGCCCCAACCGACGAGGTCGCGGCCATCGCGCATCGCGCGCGGCTCGGGATTGCGCTTGGCCCAGCCGAAGGCCTCGGCGCCTTGCCGATAGCATTCGCTGAGCTTCTTGCTGGTGAAGGGAACGTCGGCGTTTTGATCGCGGTCGGAGTAGTTGCGGTAGCGCAGCTGCAAGGGATCGAGCTTGAGGGCGACAGCAAGCTCGTCCATGGCGCACTCGAGCGCGTAGATACCCGTCGCCGCACCCGGAGCCCGCATGTCGCTGGGTGTCGGCAGATCGAGGCGCGCCAGTTTGTGGGCGAACTTCGTGTTGGGACACGTGTAGAGCGCACCCGCCCAGATCGTGTCTTTCCTGGCGAACTCTTCGTATTGGGAGGTTATCGCGATCGCCTCATGGGTGACCGCATCGAGCGCGCCAGAGCGTTTTGCGCCGAGCGCCAGTCGCGCAATCGTGCCCGGGCGGTAGCAAAGCGCGTACATTTGTTGGCGGGTGAGCACGAGCCGCACCGAGCGCTTCAGCGCGCGCGCCGCCAAGACGGCCAACACCACCTGATATTGCGGGCGCAATCCCGAACCGAAGGCACCGCCAACAAACGGGGAGACGACGCGCAGATCATCAGACTTCATACTGAACACGCTGCACAAGTAGCGCTGCACGTTCTGCACGCCTTGGGTTTTGTCATGGACAGTGAGCTTGCCGTTACCCTCCCAGATCACCGTCGATGCAAAAAGCTCCATCGGGTTGTGGTGCTCAACGGGTACGAAATATTCGCCTTCATGGCGCACGTCGGCCCCCGCAAAGGCTTTGACCGCATCGCCGCGCGGCTTGGCGGGGCTGAGGGCGAAGGTGTCCCCGCCAACGGCGAAGCTCTGATCGCGCCTGGCCAACAGGTCGGTTACGTGTGGCTCTGCATCATATTCGACCCTGACAAGCGAGCCGGCAAAGCGGGCAATTTCCGGCTCTTCCGCCAGCACCAGCGCAATCGGTTGCCCGCTGAAGTGGACCTTGTCGGCGTAAAGTGGCCGAAAGGGTGACCCGTCGGGCGCCACTTCATCCTTGTAGGCCTGATCCGAACGCGCCATGCGTGGCCGGTTGGCGTGCGTCAAAACCTCGACGACGCCGCCCACCTGCAAAGCCTCGGTCGCATCGATGCGCCGAACCCGTCCTTTGGCAATGGGCGAGGCCACCACACTGCCGTGGACGAGCCCGGGGACATTGAAGTCGGCCGCGTACTTGGCCGCACCGGTGACTTTGGCGCGGCCGTCGACGCGGGACGTGGGCATGCCAATGTAGCTGACCATGTCGCTCACCGGATTGCCTTGTTGGACTGCGATTGCGGGGTAGCGCGCGCCGCTTGGCCGAGCGCGCGCACCATGGCGCGGCGGGCGAGGTCAACCTTGAACGCGTTGTGGGCAAGCCCCTTGGCGTTGCGAAGCACAAGATCGGCCGCGCGCTGGAAACTGGCTTCCGTCGCCGGCTGTCCGCGCAGCGCCGCCTCGGCGGCCGCGTCGCGCCACGGCTTGTGCGCGACGCCGCCAAGCGCGAAGCGCGCCTCCTTGATGGTGCCGTCACCGAGGTCGAGGCCGACGGCGACGGACACAAGTGCGAACGCATAGGACAGGCGGTCGCGGATCTTGAGGTAGGTGTAGTTTTTGGCGAAGCCTCGGGCGGGCAGCTCCACTGCGATGACGATCTCGGTGGGCTCCAGGTTGGTATCGCGTTGCGGTTCGCTGCCGGGAAGCCGGTGGAAGTCCGCGAAGGCGATGGTGCGCTCGCCCGCCGGGCCAATGACTTGCACCTTGGCTTCGAGCGCCGCCAGCGCCACACACATGTCGGAGGGATGCGTTGCGATGCACGCCTCGCTGGCGCCAAGGATCGCGTGCATGCGATTGCAGCCCGTGATGGCCGAGCAGCCGCTGCCGGGATCGCGCTTGTTGCACGGGGTTGCCACGTCATAGAAGTAATGACAGCGGGTGCGCTGCAGCAGGTTGCCCCCCGTCGATGCCATATTGCGCAGCTGCTGGGAGGCGCCCGCGAGGATGGCGCTGGAGAGCATGGGATAGCGCTGCTCGACCACCGGGTGATAGGCAAGATCGGTGTTAGGCACCAGGGCACCGATGCGCAGCCCGCCTTCGGGCGTTTCGGCCACCGCTTTGAGCGGGAGGCGAGAAATATCGATGAGCCGCGCTGGGCGCTCGACATCCTTTTTCATGAGATCGATCAGATTGGTGCCGCCGGCGATAAACTTGGCGCTGGGATCGCCTGCCATCTGGCGCACGGCCTCGGCGACGTCGCGGGCGCGCGCGTACTCGAAATTGATCATGGTCGGCTCCCCATGACGGCCATCGCCTGCTGGATTGCGGCGATGATGTTGGGATAGGCCGCGCAGCGGCAGATATTGCCGCTCATCAGCTCACGGATCTCGTCGGCGGACTTTGCCTTGCCTTCCGCGATGAGCCCCGCGGCTGAGCAGATTTGACCCGGGGTGCAGTAGCCGCACTGAAAGGCGTCGTGGTCGATGAACGCCTGCTGCAGGGGATGCAGCGCACCGCCGGTTGCAAGGCCCTCAATGGTTGTGACCGTGGCGCCGTCCTTCATGACGGCCAGAGCGAGGCAGGCGTTGACGCGTCGCCCGTCGACCAGCACCGTGCAGGCCCCGCACTGGCCATGGTCGCAGCCCTTCTTGGTGCCGGTCAAATCGAGGTGATCACGCAGCGCGTCAAGCAAGGTGGTCCAAGGGGCAAGCTCGAGTTGCCGCTGGACGCCGTTGACGGTGAGCGCGATTGGGATCTTGGTGGGTGAGGGGACGGTGGGCTTAGCCATTTTGTTGGCAACCTCTATGGCGGCAAGCGCGCGTGCAATCGGCATGGGTGCGCACCTGTTTGCATTTTCACCAGCGCTGCGCCATCAGCGTCTCCCACCTGGCAACGACCAGCATGCCCTCTCGAGGTACCCTTGTTTCGGTGTGGCGCATGTCCTGAGGGGCGGCGATGGGGCTCGCTTGCTCGCATCGATCATTGAACCCAGCGGAGCTTGCTGCTGTGCCATGAGCATTGCATGAGTATGATGATGCCCTCGCCCTGGAGCGACCCCATCGTAGGCACGGACTAAAGCTGAGCCTTGGTATGGAGGCGCCGGGCAGATTGGTGCATGCAGGGGCAGATGCTGCTGCGGCAATGAGCAGGGTGAAGGAAAGCGACCGATGTGCGCCGTCGCTAGCACGGCGCATCAACGCAAAGCCCCAGGCATTGGTTCCAGGGTTGGCCCCATGCCGAGAGGTGCGCGCTGCGCGCGAGCGGGATTGCGAAAGGGGGAGCCCACAACGCCTTGCGAGTGCTGGGGGCGAGCTTGCGCTCAACCACCAGGCTCCGCCGCAACGCGCCATCACAAGAGGCAAAGCTGCCGCCGGGGCACGACAATGGCTCCCCGGCAGCCAAGTTGAACTCTGACCCAGGTTGCGGTCGCTAACCCATTGCACACCTCACATTCCACAAGTCATTGAGTGTGCGTGACATCCGAGGAAATTCAGGGCGACGTGGCACCAGCCTTGGTCGGCCGCCATTTGGGCTCCTCCTTGGCAGCTGGCATTGCCCAAGCTGAGCCGGGTGGGAAGGTTGCGGCTCGGTAGAGCGATCGGGGCTCGCGAAGGACTAAAGGACTTGGGCTCTTCGACTTGCAGTGACCATTGCGGCCCCCGCCGCGCGGCTAGCGCCGCAGCGCTCGGATGCACACGTCGAGATGGGAGCACTACCGGTCTAGTACTTGCCCAGCACGCCTTCGCTGCAGCACGCGTGCGGTCCAAACAGGATGCTAAGCCTGGCGACAAAGGTTTGCATGTGCAGGTTGCCGATGTCGGCGTTGAAGGGGGCACCGGGCGTGGTGCCGCCGGTGAGCGTGGAAAAGCGATCGTTCGAGAAGTCTATGAAATTGTATTCCAACCCAAAGAGAATATTGCTGATGATGCGGCTCTCGACGCCGGCGCCGATGAGCCACCCGTTTTCACGCCCACTCGCATGCGCAGCGATGCCCGATGCGGATAGGGCGTTGACATCGATCAACGAGCTCGCGTAGCCGACCTTTCCATAGACAAGGTATTGGTCGTGGACGACATAGCCAAATCTGCCGGCGACCGTGAGAAGATCAACTGCGCTTACCCGGAAGTGGTCTTGCGGTGCGCTCACAAATGGCCCCGTCGCGGTCGCGTCGAGCCTGTTTCCCGCATAGCCCACCTCAGCGCCGATGAGGTAATGCTGGAATTGATAATTGACGCCGAGGTGTCCGCCCCAGACCGCGCCCGAGCCTGAGGGCGAGAAGCTCTGGCCGGGGATGGTGTTGAAAGATTCAACCAGAGGGAACGTCCAGGTGGGGTTGCTCCACACTCCGCCAAGGTGGGTGCCGAGGTAGACGCCGGTCCAGAGCGCGGGCGGCTCGCAGCACGCAACGGCAACTGGTGGTGGCGGCCCGGGCGGAGGGCCATCGGCCTCTGCGGCAATCGTCATCATCAATGTGGCAGCCGCAGCCGCCAGCGCACGAATGTGCATGAGCACCCCCCTGAGAGGTGCACGGTACTGCACCTGCGTCGATTCGGAAGCACGCACAACGGTTACAGGGCCACTTTCCACGCACGCGTTGCACCACGGCCACCGCGGGCAGAATGTTCGTGACCCAAGGCCGCGGTGGATCAGCGCCGCTGCCGCAAGGCGGCGCCCGCTCCCCTGCTCTGCAGCAAGCCGTCTGTCGTGTTGCCTTGGTGTCGATGGCTGGTGTTCTACCCTCGTCTCGTTGCCGATGCATCAACAGGGATCGGCCGCCGCGCCGCCGCGATAGGGGTCAATTACCCGAGTTGTCGATAGGCCCCGGCGGGTGGAGAGCCGATCACACTTGCGCTAACCACCGACGCTTGTGCGGCCACACCATTCATTGCAAGATGGTGTGCCGAGAAGCCGACACAGCCCGTTTTGCACCGAACCAGCAGCTCCGGGAGGTCTCGGGGAGTGTGTATGGGCGGTGGGGGGCGCCACGTGCTCGTGCTAGCGCTCTGTCTATGTGCATCGGTCGCATGCCGCTCGCCGGCAGGTGCTGAGGCACGAACCGGGTTCGGCGTGGACCTGGACCGCACGGCCACCCTCAAGGCCTGGCAATCGCCAGAGGCCACGGGTGTCTCGATTGGGCTTTGGGGCAAAGGCAGCGCCCCATGGTCGGGAGCAGTCGTTGAGAGCGAATGCATCATCGCCATCGATTATCGCCCGATCGCAAGCGGCGAAGATCTCGTCTCAACCCGTTGCGGCGGGCGCTGTGGGGACGGTCGTCCGCCCGCATGATAGTTCGCGGTCGGGACCGTCACATGTGCGCCGTCAGGTTGGGGCGATCCCCGCACGACACGCAGCCGGCGCATCTCACTCATCGGCTGTTGGATGACGCATCGTCGACTGTTGGGGTCGCAGCGTTATAACAGGAGGGGCTTTTTGCACCTAGGGAGGATGGCAATGGCAGCCGTTAACAGACGCAAGTTTATCAAGGCGGCGAGTGCGGCGACCGCAGGCATTGCCGCGACTTCGGTTGCGGCCCCCGCAATTGCGCAGTCAATACCGGAGATCAAATGGCGCCAGACAACAAGCTGGCCCAAATCCCTCGACACGCTCTACGGCGGCGCCGAGCTTATCGGCAAGCGCGTGGCCGCGCTGACGGACAACAAATTCCAGATCCAAACCTTTGCCGCCGGCGAGATCGTCCCTGGCCTTCAAGTCATTGACGCGGTGCAAAATGGTACGGTCGAATGCGGCCATACGGCGCTCTACTACTATTTTGGCAAGGACGATGCCTTCGTCTACGGCTCGGCACTGCCGTTCGGCATGAACAGCCGCATGCAAAACGCCTGGATGATCCACGCGGGCGGCTTGGATCTCCTGAATGAATTCCTGAGGGGCTATAACACCCACGGAATCCCCGCAGGCAACACAAACTGTCAGATGGGCGGATGGTTCCGCAAACCCATCACGAAAATGGATGACCTCAAAGGCGTCAAATTCCGCCTTGGAGGCTTCGCCGGTAAGATCATGCAGCGTGTCGGGGTAATACCGCAGCAGATCGCCGGCGGCGATATCTACCCGGCGCTGGAAAAAGGCACCATCGATGGCGCTGAGTGGGTCGGGCCCTACGATGATGAGAAACTGGGCTTCGTGAAGGTCGCCAAGTTTTACCACTATCCGGGATGGTGGGAGCCGAGCTCTTGTCTGATGTTCGTCGTCAACATCGACAAGTGGAATAGCTTGCCGCAGCTCTACAAGGACGCGCTCACAGAGGCGACGCTCCAAGTCAATACCTGGGTGTCCACAAAGTACGATGCTGTCAACACGGCCGCCCTTAAGCGGCTCGCCGCTGCCGGCGCGGTCCTGCAGCCATTTACGCAAGAGGTGATGGACGGCTGCCGCAAGGCCGCCCTGGAGCTCTACGCCGAACTGAATAAGAGCAACCCGACATTCAAGAAGCTCTACGACAGCTACAGTGTATTCCAAGACGACGGCTACCTTTGGCACCAGATCGCCGATTTCACAATGGATGCCTATATGATCCGCTATCGCAATCAGAAGACCTGATAGACTGGCCATCGAGCACGACCCGGGGTGCTCGGCGCGCGCGGTGTTCCCTGATCATATTCGGCTCTGCCGAGGCGCCCACCCGGGCGTCTCGGCTGAGGCTCCCGCCCCGGGATCCAACCCCAGCGCCCGGCCTTTGATGGCGCCAAATTGCAGCCGACCTCGCCATCGACAAGGTTGCAACCTTCGTCGGACGATCCCCGTTGCAATTGCGTCGGTCGCGCCGCTTGCATAACCTTCCCTGCGCAGTCTTGGCACCGCGGCCAAGGATTAGCAGATCCCGTCTACCGGCCGAAGGGCGGGCGAGCCCCGGGACGGCCGAGGGCTCCCGTCTGATGTTCGCAACTTAACTTACTCCTCGACGGGCGCGCTGATAGTCTGACGCCGATCCGCCTGTGGCCAAAACTTCCACGAGGTCCCAAGACTTCCACGAGGTCCCCAAACTTCCCCGAGGCCATGACTCATTTGCGCTCCCTGCTCCGCGCCGCCAGTGATGTTGAAAGGCGGATGCTCGTCGGCGTCGTTCTCGTCGCCACGCTCATCCTTGGCTTTGGCTTGCTCGCGAGCGAGGTCATCGAAGGCGACACCAAGGCCTTCGATGAAGGCATTCTGCGGTTCTTTCGCGCTCCCACCGATCCGTCCCTCCCCGCCGGTCCCGCCTGGCTGAAGGACGCCATGCGCGATGTCACTGCCCTCGGCAGTACCAGCGTTCTCACGCTCATCGTTGTCGGGGTCGCGGGCTACTTGGCCGTCTCTGGGCTGCGCCATGCCGCGGCGATGGTGCTGGCTTCGGTCGCACTCGGTGTTGTCTTGAGCAACTCGCTAAAGGTGGCGTTCTCGCGACCGAGACCCGGGTTCATTCCTCCGGACCTCTTGGTCTTCAGCGCCAGCTTTCCGTCCGGTCACGCCACGCTTTCAGCCGTGGTATATCTGACCTTGGGCGCCCTCCTCTGCCGCACGCAGTCCTCTTTGGCTGTGAAGACCTACATTCTCTGCTTTGCCACGCTCCTCACGGGCATCGTCGGATTGAGCCGCATCTATCTTGGAGTGCACTGGCCGACCGATGTGGTAGCCGGCTGGCTCGTCGGAGGCACCTGGGCCCTTCTTTGCTGGCTCACGATGATCTGGCTGCAGGGTCGCGGCGAAATCGAACCCGAGCGATCCGGCGCATAATGCATCAGGGTCTGGCGGCAGCGCTCGGCCGCACACACTTCACGGTCTGCCTCGGCAGCTCCCTTTTGCGCTCGATGGCTCCGGCACTTGCAGCGATTGTGGATCGACGCCGCTACGCTGCCACCAGACGTGGCACGCATCGGCATTTTGCGTGGGTGTCGCGGCGCGCCAAGGCGCGCTGCGGGTGGGCACACCCTAGGCTGTGGACCTCGCCACGCTCTCAATCGGGCTCAATCCGCGCGGGGCCATGTCTATTGTGCGGAGCTATTATGCGGGGCATGTCCATTAATCCTATTCTATTATCCCTTGTGTATGGTCTGCGCGGCCTCCGGCGCGAGCAAATGGGAACCGCGCACACACGAGCGATCCTTTGCCCGCTTACGCCACTGTGACGGCGCGAACCGCCCCTCGGACTTTGCGCGCGGCCGTTTTTGGTGAGCGCACGCGCGCTTTACCCCTTGAGCATGCTTTGCACCTCGGCGATTTCGTCGTCATTGATCCCGTGGCCCATGCCGCGATAGATGCGTTGCTTGACCTCACCGCCCAGGTCGCGGAGCACCTTCGTCGAACCCTTGACGCGCTCGAGCGGTATGTGATCATCCAAGTCACCGCAGCCGAGAAACACTGGGGTTCCAACCAGCGAGCCCGCATAGTTGCGTTCCCGATGAGCCGGGCCAATCAGCCCGGCGCTGAGACCGATCACGGCGGCATAGCGGCGCGCATGGCGGGCGGCGTACTCCAGGGCGAGACAGCCTCCCTGTGAGAACCCAAGCAGCACCACGCGTTCCGGCGCGACCCCATCCTTCGCGAGGCTCTCGATCAACTCGCCCACCGTGGCCAACGCTTCCGACAGTGCCGGTTCGTTGTCTTCGAGTGGAGCGAGGAAGGAATGGGGATACCAGGAATTGCCGGGTGCCTGCGGCGCCACGTAAGCGAGATCGTTCTGCGCAAAGTGATCCGTGAGGGAGAAAATGTCGGCGGCAGTTGCACCCCGCCCCTGCAGCAGGATCACGGCCTTGTCGGCGCGCGCAAGCGGTACGCCCGCGGCGATGATGCGGGGCCGCGTCATGACGTCGGCTCGAGTTCGGGCAAGATCGCCTCGAGTTCCTTACGGCGTGGCTCAAGGAACGGCGGCAGCTTGAGGCCCTTGCCCAAGTCTGTGGTTGGCTCGTCGATCGTGAAGCCGGGTTCCTCCGTCGCGATCTCGAAGAGGACGCCACCCGGTTCGTGGAAATAGATGGAACGGAAGTACTGTCGATCCTTTTGATCGGTGGGGTCAAGCCCATGATCCCTTACCAGCTTGGCCGCCATCTCCCGTTGCTCTGCATCGTCCCTGGCGCGAAACGCCACGTGGTGGACTGCGCCCCTGCCCATGCGCCCGCGCAGGAAGCCCGGAGCCTCGCGAACATCCACGACGCCACCGGCTTGGTTGCTGGCACGGTAGCGGATCGTGCTGCCCTCCCGGCCTTCTTCCTTGAACCCCAATACGCCGGTCAGAACGGCGCCGGTGGGGGCCGCTGCCTGCAACAGCAGCGTTACGCTGTGAAAGCCGCGGATGGCATGCTCCAGAGGGATCTCGCCGTGGGACCAGGCGGGTTCCGTCTCAAGCCCGGCGCCACCCACCAGAGCCATCCTCATGCCTTCCGGATCGGTGAATGAGAGCGTCGGTTCGCCGAACACCCTGCTCGGGGCTTCATGCTGCACGCCTTTATCGACCAAACGATGCGTCCAGTAGGCTATCGAGCTCAGGGGAACGCGGAACGCGGTGGCATAGGTGAGACCTAGGCCACTGCGACCGGCTGCGGCGTATTCCCACGGAAAGAAGGTCAAGATGGTGCCGGGCCTTCCGATCTCATCACCGTAGTAGAAGTGATAGGTGCCGGGATCGTCGAAGTTGACCGTCTTCTTGACGAACCGCAGGCCGAGTAGGCGCCGGCAGAACTCGAGGTTGCGGACGGGATTGCCGGCTATGGCGGTGACGTGATGAATGCCGCGCATTGCGCATCTCCGCTTAGTCTTGCGCCACTGGCTTCAAAGCTGCGATCAGGTGGGTCACCTCGGGTGGCCCGCCCGTCGAGACCTTCATGCTCGAGTCCTGGGTCGAGCACCTGCCTCAGGACGCGAAGGTAACGCGGGCCGACGACTTCCGGTACGCTAAGCGCTAAACCGCGGAAGTGGCAAGAACGCACAAAAACGTACGCTCCCCGCCAGCACAACCACGCCCCTCCCGCAGATCGGGAGTTCGGCGAGACCGAGGAGGCCCTCAAGATCGTCGAGGGCCACCGGAAGCTGCGCATCTTAGTGCATCTGCGCATTAACAACGTGCGCTTCTCGGATTTGAGGCGCGCCATTCCCTCAGTGGCCGAGAAAATGCTAATCCAGCAGTTGCGCGAACTGGAGCGCGATGGAGCGGTGCGGCGCCGCACATCCCAAGGTTCCGCCCCAGGTCGAGTACGGCCTCACGGAACGGGGACTGAAGCTATGTCCTGCGCTTGACGAACTGCGTGGGTGGTCTGCCCTCAGGCCAACCCGTCGGGCGTAAGATGAGATCCCAATAGCAACGTTACCTATGCGCGTATGCGGTATTTCCCGATGTCCTCCCCCGCATCTTGCTTGTGCTTGAGCCACGACGCCATCCGTCCACGGCCTGACCACGTCTCGCCCGTCACGGGATCGCGGTATTTGGGCTTTGCCTCGGCCGCTACCTCGTTCTTGTGAACGGCCTGTTGCGCTGGCTCGCCCCCGATCGCGCGCTTCAGATAGGCAACGCTATTCGGCGTGATGGCAATGAGCTCCCATCCTTGCTTGCCCGCCTCGCACAGTACTTCAATGTCGTCGCCTGTGCGGCGGTGCTCGTTCAGGAGGATCTTGCGATATTCCCAATCCACTGAGGCCATCCTCAGTCCTTCTCACAGAGTGCGGGATCAAACCCGCAAGTCGCGCTGCGAGGCTCCAATCCCTTGGCGCGGCGTCTAGTGTCATCGGATTTGCCTGAGCATCCCCGGATTAGGGGAGATATCCGCATGGGTTTGACAGTGCTACGAGGCGAGCAAGGCGGACACGCCGAGATAGACTGACGAGCCGTCATCGCCATCGCCGGAGGTGGGGACTATCGCCTTCGCGTACCAGGGTTTCACCCGAAGGCCACGGTACCCTTGCGAGCATATTTCGTTGCATAGACCTTGTCAGCGTCCCGTCTCCGGGCAACGACCCATTCCGGTGTCGGCGTTGACCTCGTCATTGAGGGTGCCCCCGTCCTATTGCCGGGCAACGATGTTGTCCCCCTGACAATCGGGCGAAACCGAATCATTAAGAACTTAACGCAATGTAAGGTAGACGAATCTCGAGGCACAAATAAGACCAAAAGGCCGATATGGGCCCCATTCGCGCCATCGAGGTGTTGGGTGTCGCCAGTGCGATGCTGTGGGCGTTTCTGACGCAGCGCCGGGTCCTGGCGCGGCGTCGTCTGATGGCCGTGCTCGCCGGTTATCTCCTCGGGGCATAATCTTCGGACGGGGTCCATGGTTGGGCCACATCGCTCCTGGCCGTGGGCTCAATCGTGGGGCTCATGGCCCTTATCGCCATCGGGAGTACCCTCAGCCTCGCTGCTGATGGCGTGCATTGTCGCGGGGCGCGGCCCCCGGCAGCAGTGGCCACGCCCCCTCGGCGGTCAAGTGCTCTCCCTATCGGTCCGAGCAGCGTGCCCAGTGCGATGGGTGTCGGCAACGAAAATTGGCATGGTGGCGTGGAGAATTGTTCCGTGCGGCTTAGCCTTGCGAATGGACAGTCTGCCGCCAGCTTGATCCAACCGCGCCTTTATTCCGCGTAATCCCATGCCATGGTTGAGTGCGGGGCGCCCATTGCGAGTGGATGCCATACCCCGCCCGTCATCCACAACAATCAGGTGGATCGTGCTCTTGAACAACCGGCATGCTATGGATGCGCGAGATGCCGACGCGTGACGGTAAACATTGGCGATGGCTTCTTGCATCATCCGGAATAGCGCTCTTTGCATGCGGAAGGGCAAGGCATCGATCTTTGCGTTGCACCGCAGCGTGATCTGGAGGCCGGAGCGCGCGCTCACGCCCTCGACGTATTGACGCAGCGCCAAGCCGAGACCTCGGGCGCGCAGCTCCGGGGGATGCATCAGGTAGCTGAAAGTTCGCAGTTCCTTGATCGCCTCAGCGAACGATTCCTCGGCCTGCTTCCAGAGGGCTTCCTTGTCGCCCCGGTCATCCGATTTGAGAGCCGCCAGCGTGAGACTACCGGCAACGAGGTGCTGCACGGTTGAGTCATGCAGCTCCCGCGCGATGTTGCGACGCTCTTCATCTTGGATCATATGCAAACGTTGAGAAAGCCGCTGCGCCCGCATCTCCAATTTTCGCTGCGCCGTGATATCTGCCACGACGCCGATGAGCCGCGACCGACGGATGCCATTGTGCGGTTCGAATTTGCCTTCGATCTGCAGCCATCGCGTTGAACCGGCCGCCGTCCTGATCCGGCATTTGACTTGGAAGCGGCCGCTGGTTTCCATGGCTCGCTGCAACGTGGCCTCGAAGTCGCTTGCATCCTTGGGATGCAGATACTTTCGCACAAGCTCTTGCTTGTTCACTGGGCCAGAGGATTTGGTTCGACCGAAGATTTGGTAAATACGATCGTTCTCCCAAACGGCGATATCGAGCTCCGGATCCCATTCGAAAACGCCGAGGCCTGCTGCCTCGGCGGCAATCCTGAGGCGCGCCTCGCTGCCCTGGAGCGCCGCCTCTGCGATTTTGCGGCGGGTGATGTCGAAATTCACGCCAAAAATCCGGCCCGCTCTCATGTCCGCGCGACCGCTCAACCATCGCTCGGAGCCATCCGGCATCAGCAGCCGAAATTCATCCTGGTAGGCGATCTTGTCGTTCACCAGGCGAAGTTTCTTTGCGTCACTCTGCAGGAGATGCTCGGTAGGTATCCGTCCGCGAAGCTTTTCGACCGGAACGGTTGTTGTTCCGTCCGGAAGCCCGAGGAGCCGGGCTTCCTGCGCATCGATGCGGACGTCGCGCGCTGACATGTCGGCTTCGAAGGTGCCGATCTGGGCCGCCTCGAGGGCAAGTCGCAGGCGCAGTTCGCTCTTGCGCAGTGCGTGCTCCGTCTCCTTCAGGCGTGTAACGTCTATGACCGTCCCGATTGAGCGAACCACCTCCCCGTCTCGATAGAAACGCCGCCCTTGAATTGCAATCCAGCGAACTTGCCCATCGGGCCGCACAACCCTATGGACACCGCTCCATTTCCCCTTGTCCGGGCCACTTTGCGCCGCATCGAGGCTTTGTTGGACTGCTAAACGATCCTCTTCGTGGAAGAAAAGAGCCGCGCGCTCAGAAGACATTCGCGCGCCTGGCCACAAGCCGAGTATGCCGCAAAGCTCAGGCGAGAAGCGGGTCTCATTAGTCTCAAAATCCGTCTCGTAAATGCCGATGCACCCCACGTCGACGGCCAGACGCAAGAGTTCGTCGCGATCGGTTACCGACCGAGCTGGGCTCAATCGATGCGTAACCTTAGCCTTATCGTCTCCGGTCGGGGCGGAGGTCATTTTTTTAGCGTTGCGAAGCAGATGGTGTGCCCTAGTCGGGGGAATATGGCACTAATTGTAGTTGAAAGCAAAGCGGGGGCGGCACGGGATACCATAGCCTAATCATATCCGAATGGTTAAAGCGCGGGAAGCCGATTATAATCTGTGTCGCTGCGTAAGTGGGTCTCCGTGCCGCCATTGTGGGTGGGCGACGGCGGCGATATGAGGTCTCCCCCTAAATGGGGATGTTAAGGACGCCTACCCGCGCGTGCCCCCGTGTTCAGCAGGTGTCAGGTCCAGCACATGATACGTCCAGCGTGTGACCTGTCCAGCGCGTCACAGAGCAGCCTTGCGTCGGAGGGCAAACCCTGCAAGGGCTGGGTCTCGCCGATGACGGGCGGCCCCTGCGTTTCGAAGGGCTGCTAAAGCTCAGGCTCTGCTTGCCGCGATCATTTCAGCTGACGTAGCCATCGATTTACGTGTTTGTGCCGATACCTAGCGATAGCGCGCCGGATCAGGCTGCCTCCTCAATGCGTGTGACGAGGCAGGAGACCGGGGACATGTACGGCTACGGCGTTTCAGGAGCTAAAACTCGATCCATTCGAAAAGCCATTGGCAAGGGTTGGGGAGACACCCCGCCGCTACGAGACGCTGAGAAGCTAAAGCGCGGGATAGAGAGGTGTCGCTGTCACATCCGGAAGATGTCCAGCCAAGGTCGCTATTGCGAAGGGGCTCTCCTCGTGCTGACCCGCCTTGAACATCGCCTCGATGAGCTCAAACCGCCGCGCGTTCCTGTGGTCGAGCCCGAGCACATGTAATGACCGCTGATAACGGTCCTTCGCTGATCGGGCATCCCGACACCCTGCAAATGTTGGATCAAACCCGCCGTTGCCCAGCCATTTTGCTGCTCGCTCCAATTCCAAGCCTCTGGGGCTTTGTGAGGACACTCGGGGTTTTTGCTGTGACGTCTCGGGATAAGCCGCCCGTCCGGTTCGGGGTTTCCCCCAAACTAACGGGGCACAGGGTCAAAACGCTGCGCTCAATCTAAGGGTTATGCCGGATTCGGTAACGCAGCTCGCTTGGCTATGAATCAATCCTACAAGTCATGGGGGATTCTCTGCCATGTACCCATCGCTGAAACCACGCTACCACCTCGTCTGGGCCGAAATGCGGGAGCTTCTGTGGTTATTTTCAACCACCACCGTCTTATCAATCGGGGCAGTAGGAGTGGGCGCAACGTTCGCGCTCGTCTGGGATGGTTTGTCGCCGTGGCGTTGACGAATCGCATTCCACTTTGTCCGGCTGATCAGCGCGTTTTAAAGTTCAGCCAATGTCAATGAAGCAGGGATGCCTAGATCGCACTACGATAGAGAATTTAATTGCCTATTCCTTGGAAGTCGGCCACCTCCCCACTCCGGAGGAGGTCCTGACCCGTCTCAACGACGCGACAGCGCCAACCACTACAATTCGCGTGCTGGGAGCCAACCGTTTTTCTGTAAAGTTGGGTGATTGGCGACGCGTTCAGCTTGGTAAGACGGTGTTCGTCCACCCTGACGTCCCGCGCGGCTGGATCGAGGAGTGGACCGCATTCGTCGCCCAGGGCCACCCGATAGGCATAATGACGGCCAAAATGTGCCTCGCCCCATTCACCTGGACCGAGCTCTCCAGGATACTGGATCCGTTGGGCGTCGATCGGTGGCCCTTTGAATTGGCCCTCAAATACGGGATGCGCGACGGCTTTCTTTGTCCGGTCGGAGGACGCTGGGTCGTGGGTTTTTGGTCACCCAGGGTTCTTCCCAGCGGATTCGTGCAGCTTACGCGTGGCTTGCTGTATATGGCCGCAAGCGCGGCGGCCGTGCGGCTGGAGGCGCTGATTGGAAACGATGCCCAGCGTGTCGGAACGCGCGTCAATTTGACTCCGAGAGAGTTGTCCGTGCTGCGCCATGCGGCAGACGGCAAGACTGTGAGGGAAATTGCGAGCCTGCTCGGTCTCGGCACCGAGACGGTGCGCAGTCATTTCAAGAAGGCGGAAGGAAAACTTGGCACACGCAATCGGACGCAAAGTGTCGCCGAGGCCATGCGGCATCTGCTCATACTCTGAATTGAAGCGGCCTGCCGAGTTGGGGAACGTTTGGGTTTGGGTGGAGCAACAGAAATACGGAGGGGAATCCAAGAGGCCCGCAACCTTACTCGGCGGCGCAGTGCGGGGCTTGCTTCAAGGCCTCGGCCCTTGCCCGGCCTCTCTCAAGCCTTCGACCATTGCACTCAATCTCAGGCACTGGCAATCCCAGGCACTGGCAATCTCAGAGATTGTCAATCTCAGGGATCGGTGCCATTGCCGGTCTTGCCGTTGGCGATCCTGCCTTCGCCATCCGCCATCTGGGCTGCGCCCTGGCCTCGCGCGGCCTCAGTTTCCACCAGCACCGGAGTGCGGCGTAGACTACAAGGGCATTTCCGGTACGGGCTCCCGAACTTCGAGGCTTATGGGCGTGTGCGCAATCACCTCTGCCACTGCGATGCCCGGGCGAACTTCGAGAAGGGTCGCGCGTCCGTGCCGATAGGCGATTACCGCCATTTCCGTCACGACCAAGTCCACGGGCCGCATCGATGTCAGTGGCAGTGTGCAGGTCGGAATAATCTTGGGCTTGCCTTTGGCAGTGTGCTGCATGGCCACGATCACGCGCTTGGCACCCGTGACGAGGTCCATCGCCCCGCCCATGCCGGGAACTAGCTTGCCTGGAATAGTCCAATTGGCGAGGCGTCCCTGCGCGTCGACCTGCAGGCCACCGAGCACGGTCACGTCCACGTGCCCGCCACGAATGAGGCCAAACGACCTGGCGCTATCGAAGGGAGCAGCTCCCGGGAGAGCATTCACCAGGGTTCCGCCCGCGTCCGTCAGGTTAGGATGGGCAAGACCCTCATCGAGAACCGGACCGGTACCGATGAGCCCGTTCTCGGACTGGAAATGGATTCTCATTCCGGACGGGACATAGTTCGCCACCAGTGTTGGAATGCCAATCCCGAGGTTGACAAGCATTCCCTCGCGAAGCTCGCCGGCGATCCGCTTGGCGATGACATTTTGCGCATCGAGCGGTTTCATGGGTTCACCACCAGGTAATCGATCAGGGGAGCAGGGGTGACAACATGATCGGGCGCAATGACGCCGACCGGCACGATGTGCTCGGCGGTGGCGATCACCGTGTCGGCTGCCATCGCGATTACAGGATTATAGTTGCGGGCCGTCAGCGCGTAGGCGAGGTTGCCCTGCTGGTCAGCGAGGAAGGCGTGAACGAGGGCAAATTGGGATCGCAATGCGGTCTCGAGCAGATATTTTGCCCCGTCCACCTCGATGACGCGCTTGCCTTCCTCCACTGTGGTGCCGAGGCCGGTTGGAGTGAGCACTCCACCGAGCCCAAAGCCCCCTGCGCGAATGCGCTCGATGAGGGTGCCTTGCGGCACCAGATCAATGCGTATGCGCCCGGCAAGCATCTCCTGCTGCGCTCGAGGATTGAGCCCAATGTGGCTGGCGATGGCGCTGGCAACGAGGCCTGCGTCGATGAGCTTGCCGATGCCTCGTCCCGGCGTGGCGGCGTCGTTGGCGATGATGATCAAATCGCGCTTGCCCTGACGCACAATCTCGTCGATGAGCCGTTCCGGGCTTCCCACACCCATGAACCCACCAATCATGACCGTTGCCCCATGGGGGATCAGCTCGACGGCATCTTGGACCGAAACGGGCTTCATCGCCGCATCCCTATTGCGCTGTGGAGCCACCATCGACGGCCAATGCGGCGCCGTACCCTTCCGCCGCAGCATCCGCACACAAGTACGCTTTGGGCGCCCCGCTTCTCACCCCGATAGCGCAGCTGGCGAGCTTTCTTGGCGCCTCTTTGAGATTGGCCGAGTTGCCGAAGCCATTCAGCATGATGTTGCCTCGCGCGCCGCGAGCAGTGTGGCACGCGCCAATCCCATGTCGCTGGCCCATGTCGCTGGCCCATGTCGCTGGCCCATGTCGCTGGCCGAGGCCGCTGCTTGAGCCGGTGGCGATGGCGGTCTTTCCCTTCACCGTTTCCCCTTGTTGGCGCGCACGGCAAAGCAACCCAGGCGGCAGATCACGAAGCGATTGCCCATGCGTAATCGGGACCGCCGGGGTTATCGATCAGGGCTAACCCGAGAAACCCTCAGGCAATCTACCGACAAAATGCGCACCTGGATGTTTCTCCTGCCGGCCACGCAAGACTGCTCCCGGTCGGTAGATTTCTTGGCAAAATCCCATAACAGTACCGATTTACGATTCTATACTTCGCAGCGAGGATCCAGATCGCAGGGCCACGCCCGGGCTTTCCCTCGCCCGGTTCTCCTCCCCCCGTCGAACGCGCCATCCTAGGGAGCGCGGCGCGGCCCTGCCCATACCCCCGTCGCGAAGGGGTGATCGACCGGCCTACCGCACGTCCCCCGGAATGCCGCGCAGGCAGGCGAACATCAGTATTCAACCGGACGCGCCCGAGGAGAGGATCCGTAAATATACGGATAGCTCGCCCGCAAGAACACTGTCAGGTATGGCCGAGCTCAATGCCACTCCTAGCAGCTCGGCACAGTCGCCAGAAAGGACCGGTATGAAAGCTATTGCAACCCACCCAACGACGGACAGCTTATGGACCGCAGGCCAGGAAGTGCTGGATTACTGGGTCGACGCGGGTCAGCGGTGGTTGCTCTTCCTGGACGTGCTCGGCGAGCGGGCGGCGCGATACAACGAGCATGCAAACAGGCCCGCACCGCATGTCCTAAGCTTTCAATGCACGTTGGTGATGGACGGCCGCAAGCTACCCCGGCCCGTAAACTACGCGCTGGTCCGCATCACCCCGCCCAAGGGCGTGGAGACCATCGAGACGCGCCGGCCTTTTGTCATTATCGACCCCCGCGCCGGGCATGGGCCGGGCATCGGCGGATTCAAGGCGCAAAGCGAGGTCGGTGTGGCTTTGCGGGCTGGTCACCCCTGTTATTTCATCGGCTTCTTGCCGAACCCGGTGGAGGGGCAGACCATCGAGGATATTGCCAACGCCGAAGCCGCATTCCTTGAACGGGTCATTGCTCTCCACCCTTCCGCCGAGGGCAAGCCGGCGGTGATCGGCAATTGCCAAGCGGGTTGGGCGGTGATGCTCCTTGCCGCGCAAAGGCCCGAGTTATTTGGTCCGGTTATCATCGCGGGCTCGCCGTTGTCCTATTGGGCAGGCGTACACGGCCGCAATCCCATGCGGTACACCGGTGGGCTGCTCGGGGGCAGTTGGCTCACGGCCATGCTGAGCGATGCCGGCAACGGCAAGTTTGACGGTGCCTGGCTGGTCATGAACTTCGAAAGCCTCAACCCTGCCAATACGTTTTGGACGAAATTGTATAACCTCTATTCGAAGGTCGACCGCGAGGGGCCCCGATTTCTCGAATTCGAACAATGGTGGGGCGGACATGTTCTTCTCAATGCCGAAGAAATGCAATTTATCGTCGACGAGCTGTTTATCGGCAACAGGCTCGCTACTGCAGAGCTCACCGCCGCAAACGGTCAGCGGATAGATCTTCGCAACATCCGTACACCTATTGTCGTGTTTTGCTCGAAGGGCGACAATATCACGCCGCCGCAACAAGCACTCGGTTGGATTCTCGATCTCTACGAGAGCGTCGATGATTTGCGAGCGCACGGCCAGACCATCGTCTATGCCATCCACGAATCCATCGGCCATCTTGGCATCTTCGTCTCGGCGTCCGTTGCTAGGAAGGAACATGACGAATTCGCTACCAATATCGACCTGATCGATGTTCTGCCGCCCGGGCTTTACGAGGCAGTGCTCACACCCAAAGACGCTAGCGATCGCACGGCGGAGCTTGTAGCGGGTGATTATCTCGTGCGCTTTGAAGCGCGCACCCTCGATGACATACGGGCGCTCGGCGGAAACAGCGAAGAGGACGAGAGGCGCTTCGCCACGGCCGCGCGCGTGTCAGACATCAATCTTGGTCTTTATCGCACCTTTCTTCAGCCCTGGGTCCGCGGCTGGGCAAATGAAGGATGGGCGCAATGGATGCGACGCTTACATCCGGAAAGGGTGCAATACGAGGCGTTCTCGCGGCTCAATCCCTTCATGCGCTCCCTCGGGCCGATCACCGCGTTTGCCAGAAGCGGCCGCCACATGGTTCCTGAAGACAACATGCTGTGGCAAATGCAGACTTGGTTTGCTGAGTGGATGGAAAGTTCGCTAGATGCGTACCGTGACATGCGCGACCACGGGTACGAAGCGCTCTTTCACGCGATTTACGGGTCACCATTGCTGCAAGCTGCGATCGGCTTGAGAGCATCCGACCGCAACCCACGACCGAAACCGGGCAAGGAGGCTGCCCATCTAACGCTCGTTCAACAACGCATACGTGAGCTCAAAGGCTCAATACCCGACGGCGGCCCGCGCGAAGCCGTCATACGCGCACTGCTCTATATTCGGATGCACGAGGGTGTCGTCGACGAGCGTGGCTTCAATCTTCTGCGGCGCCTGCGTGAGGAGGCTGGGCAAGGACTGACGATCGCGGGCTTCAAACAACTGGTGCGCGAGCAATTCCTGGTCCTCCTGTTGGACGAGCGGAGAGCCGTTGAGTCTATCCCGGCCATGCTGGGCCGCGATCCCGAGCTTGCGGCGCGGCTGGTCCTGGACCTCAAGAACCTGATCGACATCGTCGGTGTCAAGAGCGACACCGGCAAGGAGCGCTTGAAAGAAATCGAAGCGATTTTCAATGACTTGCCTCGCGACCGAGCCAAAGCGGCGCAACGTCATCGGCGCGAGATGGAGCCGCAAGCGGAGGGTGAATTTCGGGGCAGGGCGTGACGCACGCCTGAATGTCAAGATGAGGTAAGCGCATGTCGATGACACTGTTACGCCCGCAGGATCTGAAGCAAATCGCCTCAGATGCCGAGATCGCCAAAATGGAGGAGGAGCGTCTCCTTGAAAGGAAGAAGCAGGATCAGAAGGCCGCCTTGCGTGAGGCATTCATGGCCCGAGAGATCCAACCAGAGGCTATCGATCGCATAAACAAGGCCGTGCGCATCGCGGCCCAACAGGGCAAGCATCAGCTGGAAGTGCTGACTTTCCCCAGCAGCTATTGCAGCGATGGGGGAAGACGCATCAACGTTGCGGATCCTGAGTGGCCGGACACGCTCAGCGGTTTCGCTAGGAAAGCCTTTGAGTTCTACGCCAAGGAGCTGCGACCGTTGGGCTACAAGCTCTCCGCCGAGATCGTGACTTGGCCGGACGGTCTGCCGGGCGACGTCGCCATGTATCTCAAATGGTAAGTGAGCGAGTTTCCAATGGCAAAGAAAGTTACCAGCATTTCGGAGGCGCGCCAGCACGACAAATACGAGCGCTTGATCGCGGCGGCTCGGCAGGTACCCGCGCAACCGACCGCGGTCGCGCATCCCTGCGACGAGACCTCCTTGCGCGGTGTCGTCGAGGCCGCGCGCGCGGGCATGATATCGCCGGTGCTGGTCGGGCCGACCCAACGCATTCGCCAATTGGCCAAATCGCTTGAGTTGGAGCTCGATGGCTTCGAGATGGTTGATGTCCCGCACAGCCAGGCGGCGGCCGAAAAAGCCGTCGAGCTCGTCCGCGCGGGGAAGGCCGAGCTATTGATGAAGGGGAGTTTGCACTCCGACGAGCTCTTGGCTGAGGTGACGAAGCGCGACACGGGTCTCCGCACGGGACGGCGCATCAGCCATGTTTTCGTGATGGACGTTCCGGGGCATGCGCAGACACTGTTCATCACAGACGCGGCCGTCAACATTGCACCGGATCTCCTTGCAAAGCGCGACATCATCCAAAATGCCATCGACCTCTACGCAGGGCTGGGATTTGGTCGGCCCAAGGTCGCGATCTTGTCTGCGGTTGAGACCGTCACTCCTTCCATTCCCTCGACGATTGAGGCGGCTGCGCTCTGTAAGATGGCCGACCGCGGGCAGATCACGGGAGGAGACCTCGACGGCCCGCTCGCCTTCGACAACGCGATCAGTCCCGAGGCCGCGCAGATAAAGGGCATCAAGTCGCCGGTCGCCGGTCGGGGCGAAATTCTGGTCGTTCCCGATCTTGAGGCAGGCAACATGCTGGCCAAGAATTTGACGTTCCTCTCGGGTGCCGACGCAGCCGGCATTGTCCTTGGCGCCCGCGTCCCGATCATTCTCACGTCGCGCGCCGACAAGGTCAGTGCGCGCATGGCATCGGCTGCAGTCGCCGTGTTGTTGGCGCACAGTCAGCAATCGAAGCGGCCAGTTGGGGCCTGAGTGCAATGGCCGATAGCCTCCTCGTCATCAATGCGGGAAGCTCGAGCATCAAATTCCAGCTATTCGAGGTTGCGGTTCACGATCAGCTGGAGCTGCGCCTGAACGGGCAAATCGACGGGATCGGCTCCCAGCCACGGCTGTTGGCGAAGAGCGCTGCGGGGGATGTGGTTGCGGATAAGGCGTGGCCGGCAGCGCAGGTATCCACGGTGCCTGCGGCCCTGGACATGGCCATTCCATTCCTGCGCGAGCAAGTGGCCGGCGGCCTGCCATTGGCCGTCGGACACCGTGTCGTCCACGGTGGGCCTGAATTCAGCCATCCGGCCTTGGTGACGGAAAGCGTGCTGCGGCGCCTCGAGCGGTTGGCTCCCCTGGCTCCTCTGCATCAGCTCAACAACCTCGCCCCCATCCAAGCCATCATGCGACGTCACCCCGGGCTGCCGCAGGTGGCCTGTTTCGACACGGCTTTTCATAGAGGCCATCCGGAGATAGCCGACCGCTTCGCCATTCCGGAGGACCTCTATGCGGAAGGCGTGCGGCGATATGGCTTCCATGGACTTTCATACGAATACGTAGCCGGTCGCATCAAGGAGGTGGCGCCCCAAATTGCCTCGGGCAGGCTGGTGATCGCCCATCTGGGAAGCGGTGCATCAATGTGCGCCGTTGTTGCTGGGAAAAGCGTGGAAAGCACGATGGGCTTCACGGCGCTCGACGGGTTGCCGATGGGAACGCGCCCAGGGCAGTTAGATCCCGGTGTCGTCCTCTACCTATTCACCGAGAAGCGCATGAACGCGGACGCGATCCAACAGCTTCTCTACAACGACTGTG
>Ga0306920_100002367_pt1 | contig 23834 bp, 19 predicted proteins | sample flu12Cox44000170_FD_204666 | JGI IMG/M metagenome (GOLD analysis project Ga0306920, IMG submission 204666) | Lab enrichment of tropical soil microbial communities from Luquillo Experimental Forest, Puerto Rico - flux4day.12C.oxic.44.000.170 (v2)... | ecosystem: Environmental > Terrestrial >...
GCGCGGCTCTTTCGATATCGTCCCAAAAACATCTCGGGCAGGCACCACAGGGCAATGGCGCCGACCAGGGCTATTAGGCCAAGCAGGTTCCAACCGTTCCTGCCGGGATGCAGGATGCCGAGACCGTACGACGATGCGACGAGGGCCATCAGGAAGAAGAAGGGTCCGGTGGCGTAACAGTGTACGCGCCCACAGCGGAGCGCGTTCACAATACACGCCATGCCCATTGCGGTTAGCGCGACAGTCCAGACGACTGCTCGCCCACCGTTGCTAATGGCCAGGGGTCCGACTGCTAGTATCGCGATGGCTGGAAGCCAATACAGCGTGAAAACAAGCCACCGTCTTGACAGGATGTCTCGCGATTCGCAGGCTGTGGCGTCAGACTTCATACCGCGTACTGCTGCTTCGGTACGTTCAAGACAATTCTACAACCTGGAGTGTGGTCCAGAGTCAAGCGAAATTCCGGGCGGATCACGGGCAATCCGGAAGTGATCCAAGTGATCCTAATCGGTAAAGTTGCTCCCAGTACTCCAACCTGAAGGAGCACCAAAAAAATTTAAAAAATTGAAAGTGGTTCGCGCTCGCCCAAGGGTGTCCCCGGGCGGGCGGTCTGCTGGGCCGGACAACTCGGGCCGCCTTTGAAAGCGACATGCAGAGACCAATTTGTCGTCACCTGCCAGCCCTCAAGGCATCGGCCGGTGCTACTGGGGTGCTATTCGCGTTGCGATTCGGTGCGGAAGCGTACGGACCGCTGCGGACAAGGAGTTACCGGAACCCCTATAAACACAGGTGCTTTCGCGGTGATGCGTACTGATGCGGGATGCTACGGCATCCTTTGGACGGCTTTGAAGGCCGGGAAGGTCACCGGACCTCTTTCGCCCCCGTAGTTGATTCTAAAAAGGTTATTGCACGTAAGCAAATTTCTCTGTGGCGTTGGTGTCAGTAATGGTGTCAGTTTGATTTTGAATTCGCCGCCTTCTCGCGCCGAATTCGCCCAGTACCGTCGGCATAGCGTATCCACCACTGGCCTGAACCGGGCACTTTCTCGAAGATTCCACGGTTTTGCTTGGACATTTCTTTCTCCGTTCCGCACTTTCGGACCCGGAGCAGCCCAGCGACGCAGCGTCTCTTTATCGTATTTCTTCGCCCGTGCCTTTCCGCCTCTTGACGCGATCTCTGCAAGGTAATCCCGGACCGACTTAGGAAGCCTTCGCTCCGGTATGGTAGCCCTTGTCGCCATTCACTAGTCCTTCATCCCGCAGTACTTCCAGGATCCACAAGAACACCCTGCGATGCGTTTCGATATCGATCAGGCGTCGTGTCCGCGAGATCGTGGAATGATCTGGCGTCTTTTCATCTAAGGCGATTCCGAGAAACTTCCGCAGTCCCAGCGAATCCGCCGCCCGCCAATCAATGCCCTCAAAATATCCCACCAACAACAATCGAAAATAGATCCCTGGCACCAACGATGGCCGCCCCTGCTTCTCGGCGTAAAACTTCATACACTCCTGCTCAGCAGACTCATCAAATTTCTTCGCTTCCAATAACTCATTTACCCGCTGATAGAAAGGATGCGCCGGCCCCTTCGCCAGTTCTTGGTGAGCGATCCCACATCTGCTCCTGCAGTTGTCTTCGCCGTCGTGTTCCTATACCCATCCGTGTTTTCTCCAGAATCCGCGTCGCATTCTACACAGTTTCTCGAGCCACGGAAGTTACATCAGGTTACGAAAGGGACTTTGACCACAAGCTGCTAGGCTCTAAAGTGGTATCCTTCCGGGTGGACGGGTGGCCAAGACATAACGCAACGAGTTGAATCTGGGTGCGGTACTCTTCTGGTTTTCGCGCAGGTTGTGGGTTGGGCACTACGCAACAACCGGAGCGGCAGTTGTGGGCCACCTTTGGAAATCTCACTGACCCGTGGGTGGCGAGCACATGGTTTTGCGCCAAGAAAGCGCTGAGATTTGAACTTCCCGGTAAAACCGGCGGAACTCACGGTAATTCAGAGAACGGTTCTCGATCACGTGCCCACTCTTGGTTTAACGACGGGTGCACGGGTGCTTGACGCGCCATGCGGCGGAGCGGCCGCATTGACGCAGGCATTGATAGGCCAAGGATTTGAGGCCCTCGGAGCAGACATCGATTCCGAGGCGGAAGCTTGTCTGGGGAAAGCATTCGTCAAGGTGAATCTTGACTCAAAGTTGCCGTGGCCGGAAGGCGGCTTTGACGCGGTCATTTCGACGGAAGGAATTGAGCATCTTGAGAATCATTTTTCGTTCCTTCGCGAGATGTGTCGTATCCTTAAGCCAGGCGGCACGCTGGTTCTCACCACGCCGAACATCACCGCGCTAAGATCCCGCGTACGTTTTTTCGGCAGCGGCTTCTTCGGCCGCGATGGCCGGCCACTCAATGAAACTGCGCGGCATCCGCTTCATCACATCGGCCTCGCGACTTTTTCGGAGCTACGGTACGAGCTTCACATGTCGGGGTTCCGGCTCGTCGAAGTGCGTCATACGCATATAAAGCCGGTCAGCTATCTGTATGCGATCTACGTGCCCTGGATGTGGCTGTACACGCGGCTGGCCTTCCGCAAGGAGAAGGATCCCGTACAGCGGCAACGAAACAAAGAAATCCTCGCGACACTTCTCTCTCCCTCGATTCTCTTCGGAGAATGCCTGATGCTGATCGCGAAAAAGGTGCAGTGACGAGCTTTATGACTAAGATCCGGGAGAGGCGGGTTTTCTCTTGGATTTCTAAGTAGGCCGAGGCAATGGCACCCGTCAATGTTGGTTGCAAGCTTCTATCACAAAGCCAACGGGACTTGCAGCTTTCAGCGCAAGCGGTCTGGCAGCCAATATGAGCCACGATCTCCAACGGCAAGCTTCCCTAATCTGGATTTTATCCACGGGCTGCGTGGAGAACTGCAAGTCACACTTGAAGAAGGAACTTGAGCCACGAGAACTGGTAACCGACTGTGAGGGCCCCGGAAGCAAGATACATGCAGACACCTCAAAGTGTTCGGGCAAAATGCCAGGCGACTTATGGCTCTTGTACTCCGATTGGGTTGCAGTTTATGCTCTGGAAGTCCATCTTGGCGGAAGGGGTATCGCTTTATGCCCGGCCTTGTTTCTCCCGCTCGAAATATTATCTCCTTCCTTTGCTTCATTCTTGGTCTCTTATCCATCAGTTCCCTGACTTTGGCGCAACGGCCCGATAGCGGCGGAATGAAAATGCCATCGGCAGGAGGAGGCCAAGTCTCGGTTACTATCGCCGTTCGCGATTCGCATGGAATGCCGCCTGAAACACCGGCCAATGTCCGGCTGTATTCTTTGACGAATGGCTATGATGTTACTTCCATAACTGGCGGCACCTCCGATGCGGTTTTCGCTGTTTCTCCTGCAGACTATCAAATCGAAGTGCGCTGCGAGGGATATCAGAGAGCCGCGGAAGAGATAAGTGTCGCATCGTTGGGAACAGAGCTCTATTTTGTTGTCTTCCTCAACCCGATCTCTGCCAATACTTCTGGAAACCGCGCTGCGCGTGGCTTAATCATGACTCCTCAATTGCAGGGCATAATCGACCGGGGGCTGGAGGGGATGCGCCGCCGGGATTGCGATGTCGCAAAGAAACAATTCCAAAAAGGTGTGCAAATGGCGCCGGGAAGTCCTGAATTGGCTTTCTTACTGGGTACGGCGGAATTCTGCCTCCAGCATCTCGATCTCGCACGCAAAAACTTCGAGCGAGCAGTGAATCTAGATCCGAATTATGAAAAGGCACTATTAGCTTTGGGAGAAATTCAATTAGCAGCGGGAGAAACGAATACCTCCATAGTTTTCTTGGAAAAAGCCTTAACCCTGAAATCTTCGGACTGGAGAGCGCATCTGGCATTGGCCAACGCCTACTGGAGAGCCGGCGGGCGGTTGGGCGATGCCGAGTCTCAGGCCAGCCGCGCCGTGGACCTCGCGGCAGAAAAAGGGGGAGCGGCCAGACTGCTATTGGGAGAGATTCAATACGCCCAAGGGAAGGCGCTCGAGGCGAAAAAGATCTGGCAACAGCTTGTATTGGATATGCCTGCCGATCCTTCGGCTGCCGCAGCCAAGCGAAAACTTGGGGAGTCCGCCGGCGGACCCAAAAAGAATGCTGAGCTTTCAAATCTTCCACTACCTCCAATTTCAACCGTTGTCGAACTTCCCGCTGTCGAAGCGGATACTGCTTGGGCGCCGCCAGACACGGACAAAGATCACCAGATAGACCTGAATGCTTCGTGTGCTACAGAAGAAATCCTGGACCACGCACTCCTGCGCTTGAAGAAACAATTGATGAACTTTGAAAAGTTTACGGCCACGGAGCGCATTGAACATCAAGAAATCGATCGCCATGGAAATCCGGGACAAATCAAGACGCATGACTTCTCCTATGTCGTTTTTGTGGTGCCCTACCTTAGCGATTCGTTTTATCTGGAAGAGAGCCGCGACGGGGGTGAGACGTCGTTCCCTACGTCCCTGGCGACGATAGGTCTGAACGGTCTGGGCGTTGCGCTTTTGCAGCCCGCAGATAAGCTAAACTTTCGTTACGACTGCGAAGGCTTGACGAACGTACGCGGAGAAGCAGTGTGGCAGGTCCGTTTCGAGGAAAAGAAAATGGACACCTTGGGCGTGCGTCGATGGACGAAGAATGGAATAATCTACAACGTTCCGTTCAAAGGCCGCATCTGGATTGCTGCAACTAACTATGACTTGTTGCGGGTCGAGACGGATTTGATCGCACCAATTAGCAGCCTGCAACTTACTCGCGACCATCTTCAGGTTGACTACGGTCCCGTAAAGTTCGATCGGGGAAACGAGACTCTCTGGCTCCCATGGAGCGCAGAGATGTTCATCGAATTGCACGGCAAACGCTATCACCATCGCCATTACCTTGGCGACTACAAGCTGTTCGAGGTGGATACCGCTAACAGGATCAGCAAGCCGAAGGAAAAGCCCACGCAGAATTGACAGCCATTAGGATTTTTTCGCCAAGAATCAGGCCGCTGCCGGAACCCAACGCGACCCCTTCCGCAAGAATTGGCACGTCGTCATTCAAAAGGACTATCTGTCCGCAGCAAAGACTGGTGTAGTTCTGGTGTCATTTCATTTTGCATTTTCGTACAGGTCGACGCAGTTACGCACATTCACTGAACCCCTAAACGGCATTGTTTGCAGCGCGTTGCGCCCAGAATCCTTCCAGGCGGATTTTACAGGAATCAAACTCATCCTGAGCGAAAACGGGGGGTACCGCCGCTACGATGCAGAGCATCGCCAGCCCCACCAGAGCTCGCGCAAGTTGCAGAATCGCTCTTGATTCATTGTTTTTCCACATTCGAGCCTCGCAGTACTTGCCTGACGATGTTGTCAGCACTCGAACCGGCGCCGGCCGTTTGAAAATCATATCGTGCTTCTCGTATGGGTTGTTAGATTGTATAGTGCACCGATCGAACCAAGATTCGCGTCACACAAGCCATGCCGCCCACATGTACTACGACGCCATATTCAGCCAGGTTCTTTCGGGTCCCCGCCTATATCAACGCGTACGGCACTGGAGTTCTGGGAGTGTGGAGACTAGGCCCGGGTAGTTTCTAATCCAGTCGCTTGCGTGCGCTTGAGCGCGGCAACAAGGTCATACAGCGCCGGACTCGTGCAGACCTCATAATAATTGTGATCCGAAGCCTGTCCGATCGTTCCGTCCGGCAGCAACTGCCGTGCCAGGCCCTTGCGCAGCACCAGAAGTTCCACCGATTCCCCCGTTGGTACTTCTCCATAATAAAGGGAAACTTCTTCCTTCTTGCCCCAGGGCATTTCCAGGTTGGTCTGGAACGTCTCCAGGGAAATCTCTTCACTGAGTTTCTGAAAACCTTCCTCGTTCAATTCGATTCCGTTCATGTTATAGCGCACCAGAAATTCATCCAGCTCTTCGGCGGAAGCGCCTTTCATGGCCGTCAGAAACTGGAACAACGAAAACTGCGTTTTCTGTTTGGCGAGCATGCGCTTCGCCAATTTCGCGCAGCCCGACAACCGATCCGAGAGATTGAGCGCCTTTGAAATCATGATCCGCGATTCGCCATCCGTCCAATAGGTCGGGGCCTCGCCCTGGAACGCCACGCCAATTCCGATTTCGAGCGCCGGCAACCTCGTGGAAGACGCGCTGTCGTTATAGGAATTGCAAACCGTGAGAATCTGCCGCGACAAGATGCAAGCCTTGGCCACCGCCCGCGCATACGACTGCGTTTCTTCCGTCTCAAAGATCGCCAGCACAATTGCGTCGCCCTCGATGAATACTTTCTTCGCCGAATACCGGTCAAGCAGCCGCTTTACCGGCTCATGCAGATTCAGGCTGAAGTGCGAAGCCGGGCTCAATCCCCGCGCCAGCAGGTCCTGCGTCATCTTCGTGGACCCGCGCACGTCCGCCTTGATGATTACGTGGGAGACGACCTGGTCGTGTTCGGTCCTCGATTCCTCTTTCAGCAGGCACTCATACAGCCGGTTGTTCATGCGGGACAATTCCCGCACCTTCTCAGCGGTCACCAGGTTGATGCGCTCCATGCAGGCGGCCATATGTTCCGCGTCCCTCAGGTCCCGCCTCATCCGGAAATAATCGTTCGCGAACCGCGCCACCACCGTCTGCATGTCTTCCCGCGAATACCGCTTCATTCTCCGCATCAGCTCTTCCAGTGGCTTCATGGTCAGGCGTTTTGCCGGCACCTGCTTGATCACTTCCTCGACGCGTTTGGCCTCCTCGCGGGACACCAGCGCCTTGCGTAATTGCTGCAAATGCACGGGCGGGCAGAAATCGCCGGCGATCGGCCGGATCTCGTAACTAGCCAGGATGTGTGGCATCAATTCGCGCTCTTCCAGCCGGCTGGTCAACTGCATCAGAAGCCTCGCCCGGCCCGCGCGCTCGTTCCCGTCCCCGCTGGAAGTATCAAACAGGCGCCGCGCATTCTCGGGTTCATTCAGATAGTCGCCCAGCTTCACCTGATAATCTTTGTAGACGAAATCCACCTCTTGCTTGGCTTGATCCAGTTGCGGCCCGAGTTCCTCCAGGCGCACCTGGGCCTTCTTGAGCCTGCTCCCCGTCTCGCGAAAAGACGCGCGCAGCTCCGCCGGATCGGTCGAGCTGAGAAATTTGTTGATAAGGCCTTCGCCACGCTCGAGCTTTCGCCGCAGACTTTCCCTCTGCTCTTCGAGCGAGCCGATCTCGCCGCGCAGAGACTCCGCTTCCGCGAAGAGCGTCTTGTAGCTTTCACTCGCCGGCTTGGCCTGTTGCTCGTGGGGCACGTCCACGTCCGCTTCCTTCAGGAACTCCTGAAATAAAGCATCCATGGCCTCGAACCGGTCGGGATCACGCGAATAGTTGCCGAGTAACACATAGTGTTCGAGGAAGTAAAAGTCGTCCTTCCCGCCATCCAGAAAAACTAGTCGGTTCTTCAGGATTTCGTAGTACGGACCAAATTCCTCGCCAAAGAGGGCTCGCCGGGCTTTGGCAATCACATTCTCTTCCAGGTCAATCACGATCTGCGCCACCAGCTGCCCGATCAGCCGCAACACATCCCGCCGCGCAGACTGCATTTCGCTGAGCCGTGCCTTGATGACATGCGCCTGCTGGCTGCGTTCAAAATATTCTCCGCGTTTCCGGACGTACTCCTTGCAGTCGAGAATCACGTTGGCAAACTGATTTTGCAGTTCCGTGGTCAGAAATTTGATCAGTGCGAGCCGGAACAGCAAATCGATTTCGATGTTCTTCTGGTGCTTGGCCTTTGTCAGAGAACCTTGCAGCATCTCCGTCAACAGCTTCCGGAAAGTCGTCGAGTCCACCAGCTTGGTTTGCCGAAACTCGATGCCGGAGAGGTACGTACTGCTGGTATTCTGCCGGATCAAGTCAAACAGGTAATCGCGCGCCAGCTGCACGAATTTGGGACTCAAGAAGACGTCGTGGTGAATATTGTCCACACCAATGGCCAGCGTGCCCATCGGCAGGTTCACTCGATAGCTTTTTAGTTCGTTGCGATTGGCGTGCGAAACACTGTTTTGGGAGAGCTCGTTTGCCATTCAGGCCGCCCTGGTGCGCCACTTTTTAACGTAACAGTGAAGTAGCATCCCCGCAAGGAATCGCAAGGACAGGCGTGGCGTGAAAGCAACGGGTAGGCCCGGCGCGGCGATTAGAGAAGCGTTATGCGCCGGCGATCACCGCCAAGATGCTCCAACCGCAGCCGCAGGACCGGCCAGGGCGTCTTCAGTGGAAACTTCTCGGACCACTCTAGGATGATCACGGAAGGCTGCCCAAAAATATCTTCGAGGCCCAACGTCTCAAAATCGTGGAAATTTTCTACCCTGTAAAGATCTCCGTGGAGGACCTTCTTGCCGCTGCCGTATTCATGCAGCAGCGTGAATGTCGGACTGGTGACCTCATCTTCCTCCGCCGCCTTGAGACCAGCTACAATCCCTTTGGTCAACGTGGTCTTCCCGCTGCCAAGTTCGCCCGATAGCAGCACTAGAACTGGCGCGCTTAACTTGCCGGAGAATTTTCGTCCCCAGAGGATCGTCTCTTCGGCCGACTGTGTGATGACTTCTTCAGGCACGCGCCTGCAGCTCCTCGAGCAGCTTTCGCCGCGCATAGGGAATCGCGTGCGCCACTTCCCCCGCGAGAATGCCGGAAGCATCCGCCTGCTGGCTGAGCAGCTCCGCCGCCAATCCGTGGAGGTACACGCCAAGCGCAACAACGCGCACGAGGTCGCCCGCGCCGAATTGCGCGACCAGCGCTCCAATCAGGCCCGTCAGCACATCACCGGATCCTCCCTTGGCCAAGCTCGCGTTTCCGGTCGTGTTCACAAAAATCTCGCCCCCAGGCGAAGCGATCACCGTGTGAAACCCCTTCAGCACCACGACCGCATTCCATTCCCGAGCCGCGTCTACCGCTCCCCGCACGCGATCTCGCTGAACCTCAGCGGTTGTGATTCCCCGCAACCGTGCCATCTCACCAGGATGCGGCGTCAGGACAAGATGCGCGCCTTTTCTTTTTGCCAGAAGATCGCCGTGCCCACCAAACGCATTCAAGCCGTCCGCATCAAGGACAACGGGCAGGTCCGCTTGAGCAACAACACTGCGCACAAATTCCTGCGTTTCGGGATGCGTGCTGACACCCGGCCCAATCGCGAGAACGGTCTTTCCATGAAGCGCGACGGCAAAACGGCCCGAACGAATTGTATCCGCCGCAAGGGTGCCCGAGGAAGTCGCGGGAAGCAGTTCGGTCATATATTCAGCCTGGGCCCCAGCTACAACAGGAAGCACCGGCTCAGGCGTTGCGAGAGTAACGAGCCCCGCACCACCGCGAAGGCCAGCCTGCCCCGCAAGCACCGCCGCGCCCGACTTGCCCACGGATCCCGCCACCAACAAAAGGTGCCCGTACGATCCTTTGTGCGCATCCGCAGCTCGAATCAACGGCAGGCCCACGAACTCGTCCGGCCCCGCCCGGCGCAGCGGAGAACGTCCCAGCTCCTCGGCTAAAGCCTCTGGCGACCCGATGCCGCGCACCACCAATTGCCCGCAACAAGAAGCATCCGGGGAAATCAACTGGCCAATCTTGGGCGCCGTAAATGTCACCGTGAGATGCGCGCGAAGCACCGGACCGTTGGCAGGTTCCCCATCCGAAGGAAGGCCCGACGGCGTGTCCACCGCCACAATCCAGGCAGGTCGGGCCGCGGTGGCGTTTCGCGACAATCGGTTGACGTCCTCAATGGCTCGCGCCAGCAGCCCCTGAACACGGCCGCGAATTCCGGTACCTACTAGCGCATCAACCAGGACTTCCGCTCCGGCAATCTTCACCCAGGCTTTTTCCCACTCCGCCTCATTCGCGATGACCGTAACGTTCCCTCCTGCTGCTTGCCATCGCGTGAAATTCTTTGCCGCGTCCCCGCGCAATTCTTCCGACTTGGCCAGCAGATAGACTTCCACCTGCTCGGCTTCCTCGCGGAGGTGGCGCGCCACCACAAATCCATCCCCGCCGTTGTTCCCTTTACCGCAAAGCACACAAATGCGGCCGGGTGCGCCCGCGCTTCTGTGTCCAAATTGTTCCAGGAAAACTTCCGCGACGCTCTGCCCTGCCGCTTCCATGAGTTGCAGGCTGGCCACGCCAAATCGCTCCGTCGTCAGACGGTCCACTTCGCGCATTTCCGCCGCTGTCAGAGCTTTCATCGCAATATCTGGCGGGCTAGAGCATCCAGCCGCCGCTCACGTTCACAACCTGGCCGGTGACGTATTCCGCGTCTTCTGATGCGAAAAAAGCCACGCTCGCCGCCACGTCTTCCACCGTCGGCGGCCGTCCAATGGGGAACCGCGCATCGCGTAATTTCCGCGCTTCTTCAATCGTCAAGTCCTTCTCGTCGATGCTCGACGGGTTCACCACATTCACGGTGACTCCGTTCTTCGCCTCTTCCAGCGCCAGGGAGCGCGACAACGCCACCACCGCTGCCTTCGCCGAAGCGTAGGCCGAAATTTTCGCCTGCCCAAACGCGCGCTCCGCTCCTACCGCGCCCAGGTTGATGATCCTGCCCCAGCGCCCTTTGCGCATTTGAGGCAACGCCGCGCGGCACATGTGAAACACCGTCATAACGTTTGAGTTGAAAATCCTTTCCCATTCCTCAGGCGCAGATTCGGCCAGCGTTCCCCAGCGAAAGTCGCCCACGTTGTTCACCAGCACGTCAATCCGGCCAAAGCGATCCGCCACTGTCTTGATCAATTGTTCCGCGCGGCCTCTCTGGCCGATGTCCGTCTCCACCGCTACGCAATCGGCGCCCGCGGCTTGCAATTGCCGCAAAGCGAGCTGCGCCGCCGTCTTGTTAGCGCGATAAGCAAAGGCGATTCGCGCGCCATCTTGCGCCAGTCGCAGTGCAATCCCGCGCCCTATGCCCCGACTCCCTCCCGTAACTAACGCAACCCGGTTCCGTAACGACATTCTGCTCCTCGGCAAATCGTGTGAGTATAGTAGCTCACACGGGCTTCTTCCCTATCCTATCTCAATCGCGCCACAATCACGGTCATGTCGTCCGCCTGTTCCGGACTTCCCGACCACTCTTCCGCCGCGGTCATCAGCGATTCGGCGATGCGTCTCGGCGCATGGCCGCGCACGCGCTGCGCCGCCGCCTCCAGACGCGACACTCCAAATTCTTCTCCATAGGCATTCTCCGGCTCCACCAAACCGTCGCTATAACCGATCAGCACGCTGTCCGCCGGCACGTCCACACAGCCCTCCTGGTAGTCGTAGTCGTCCACAACTCCCAACACAATGCCTCCCAGATCCAGGTGGATCGCTTTTCCGTCCGAAAGGCAGAATCCCGGCAAGTGCCCGGCATTGGTGTAGCGCAGTTTCCGCGTCGCCGTGTCAAACACCGCCACCAGAAATGTGGCAAAGCGGTCGTCGCCTGTATTCCTCACCAGGTGTTTGTTGAGCCGTCCAACCAGCTCCGCGGTGCTGAGATTTTCGCTTCCCGGCGTGAGCAACTGGCTCCGCAGCGCTGCTTGCAAGCTGGCCATCAGCAGCGCCGCGGAAATTCCCTTGCCCGAGATATCCGCGATAGCAATGGCCACGCGCGTCGGACTCAACTGGATGAAATCGTAGTAGTCCCCGCTAACGCTGCGGGCTGCCCGGCAAATCGCCTCGATCTCCACCCCGGGAACGTGCGGAAGTTTGCTCGGGAAGAGCTGGTCCTGCACTTCCCGCGCGATCGAAATCTCGTTCTCGAGTCGCTGTAGATGCTTCTGCTCATCGATCAGATTGGTGATGGAACTCGTCATGGAGTTGAACGACTCGGCCAGCACCCCCAATTGGTCCTGGCGTTCCACACGCACCCGGTGCGAGAAATTACCTTCCTGGACAAATTGCGTGGCGCGGTACAGGTCGGAGATCGTTCGTGTAATCGCGCGTGTCAGCACGATGCCGATCATCAAAGCGGCAATCTCAATGAGCAAGAAGGACACGGAAGCCAGCAAGAGAATGCCATACCCTTTCGCGCCGCTTAGTTCCCCGACAGTGGCAAAGATGCGGTGATTTAGCTGCGAGCGTCGCGCCTTAACAAACGCGAAAACGGGATGATGCCGTTCCGTGCCGCCATCCGGAATGAGAAAAATTGCCTCCAGTTGCGAAAAGCCATCCACGACGGGATCCTGCCAGGCCGCAGGCGCGGGAAGGGAGCGCCTGCGCGTCATCACCCGCTTGATCGCGTGATAGTGATTGCCCCCGATAGGAACGGCCGTTTGCGCGGAGTCCCCCTCGACCCTCTCCCAGAGTGTGATGTCGATCGGCCCAAGATCGGCAATGAGGCTTTCCAAAAATTCCGGTGACACCGGAACGCTCAGCTCAATAAAACTCGCGCCGTGAGGCGAATCAACCTCCCTCAGGCTCACTAGACTCAGTTGGTTCCCTGCTTGCACCGGTCCTGAGAACGAGTGCGCATCCTTGCCGACAACCGCCCGAAAGTACACCGGGTCAACGTCAAATTCCACCCTCAGATCTGGCAGTTCCTTCCTTTCGGCGATCTCAATCTCTGTTGCCAAGGCTTTTTCCAGAGTACCTTCGTTGATCGATTTCGGGAGTGTTGCCTCCGCCGCCGCAATGTGCGCTGAGGAATCCGCCAGCAATGCAATGCGGTCTTGGATTTCGTGGTTGAGGAGGTACGCAGCAAACTGGGAATAGAGAATCTCTCCGGCGATGCTGGCGAGGACGAGGAGCAGGATGACCGGCACGACCGCAATGAACAGATAGGCCACGATCAACCGGTTGCGCAAGCTCCACAGAACCTGGTCCCGCCAGCGGCTCCAGAACCGGTAGGCCAGATAGAACACCGCGAACAGCCCCAGGAACCGCAGAAAACGCATTCCCGGTACGCCTTGCACCAAATTCCCTGCCCAAGTCGCCGACGCCGCGAGGACACACACACCCAACGCCAACCAATCGAGCTTCGAGAGGCTCTTCCAGAACGATTTTTGCCGATTTGCCGGTCCGCTCATGTGCAGCAGAAGAAGAAATACTTTACCCGATTCCGAGCAGTTGAACGAGCCCGCCGTTCAGGCTCCGTAAATTATGGAACCTCTAGCTCACAAAGCGGGGTTAGCCTTTGTCGTGGGCCAGCGGATCTTTCGCCTCCGCTCGCAGCTCGGGATGGCGGACCAGGCTGTGTTTTACGCTGTAGGTGAAGTAGATGATCATGCCGATAATCAGCCAGATAATCAGGCGTAGCCAAGTCACACCGTTCAATCCGGCCATTAGGCCCAGCGACACGACGATGCCCATGATCGGCACAATGGGGACCCACGGCGTCCGGAACGGGCGCTCGAGCTCCGGCCGCCTTACACGCAAAATCCAAACCGCGGCGCAAACGATCACGAAGGCCAGAAGCGTGCCGATGCTCACCATCTGCCCCAGACTGCCAATCGGAACGAGCGAGCCGACGACGGCAACGCACAGTCCCACAATTGCTGTGGACTTCCAGGGAGTGCGAAAGCGCGGGTGAATATCCCCTGCCCACTTCCATAACAAGCCATCATGGGCCATGGAATAGAATACGCGAGATTGGCCGAGCAACATCACAAGCATCACAGTGCTCAATCCTGCTAGCGCGCCCGCGTTAACGACGTAGCTTCCCCACCGCACGCCGGTTTCTCGGATCGCTAGCGAGACTGGGGCTCCGATGTTGAGACGCGAATAGTGCACCGTTGCGGTAAGGAGCCCGGAAACAATGATGTAGAGAATCGTGCAGACGGTCAGGGAGCCTAAGATGCCGATGGGCATGTCCTTCTGTGGTTCACGCGCTTCCTGTGCGGCAGTGGACACCGCGTCAAACCCAATATAGGCAAAGAACACGACGCCCGCCCCGCGCAAAACGCCCGACCAACCATAGAAGCCGAACGTTCCATTGTTGGGGGGCAGGAACGTCTTCCAGTTGGCATGAGCGATGTCCGAGTGCCGCAGTACAAACGGGAGTGCCACGGCGATGAACGTCAGTACCGCGGCTAGCTTCACAAACACGATTGCTGTGTTGAAGTTGGCAGATTCTTTGATGCCCACGATCAAAATCGCGGTAACGGCTAAAATGGCCAGAAAGGCAATTAAGTTGAACTTCGCGGTCGCTTGAGGCAAGCTCATGAGCTGTTCAGGGCTGAGGTTCAGGGCCGTAACGGGTGCCCAGCGGCCGTCAAAGAGAACCCACTTGGCTCCAGGAACATCGCAGATCTGCGGCGGGAGGCTAATGCCGTAATCCTGGAGGAAGGCGACCAGTGTGCTGCTCCAGCCGCTGGCCACCGTTGCGGCGCCGAAAGCGTATTCCAAAATCAAGTCCCAGCCAATAATCCAGGCGATGATCTCTCCGAGTGTGGCATAACCGTAGGTGTACGCGGAGCCGGCGATGGGAATCAGGGATGCAAATTCGGCGTAGCACAGGCCAGCGAAGGTACAGCCGATGCCCGCAAGTACGTAGGAAAGCATGATCGCGGGACCGGCGTACAGCGCGGCAGCGGCTCCCGTGAGCACAAAAATACCCGCGCCAATGATCGCTCCGATCCCCAGCGTGACCAGGTTGATCGGGCCGAGTGCACGCTTCAGACTGTGCTCTCCAGTGTCACTCGCCTCTTTCAGGAGAGTTTCCAGCGGCTTCTTCGCGAACAAGGGGTTGCCCATGCAACTCCTCCTTTGTCTATTTGTCTCGTACGGAAATGAAACCTATCGCTGCCCTGAAACGGTCTGACCCCGTCGAGCCCACAACCAGTAAACAGGCAAGCCCAGCAGCACAATCATCATGCCCCAGCCCGCAGTCTGCGTTTCATACAATAGGAGCACACTCATGATTCCCAGTGCCGCCACTATATACAACAGCGGCAGCACTGGATACCCAAATGCTTTGTAGGGCCGGTCGGCATCCGGCCGCTTCTGGCGCAACACAAAAATTCCCGCAATCGTCAAAGCGTAGAAAAGCAAAGCGGCAAAAACGACATAGTCCAGCAGGTTACTATAAAGATTTCCGTAGGTTCCATCCGGCTTGCGCGTGCGCAGCAGAATCAGCACCACGATCCACATGCCCTGATACACCAGCGCCACTCCCGGCACGCCCTTGTCATTCAGTTTTCCCGTAGCACGGAAAAACAATCCATCCTTCGCCATCGCATAGGCCACGCGTGAACCCGCCAGAATCAGCCCATTGTTGCAGCCAAACGTCGAAACGATGATGGCAATGGCCATAATCTCCGCGCCCTTGGCTCCGAAAATGGCCGAGAGCGCCGCGGTCGCCACGCGATCATCCGGCGCATTCTGAATCTGCGCCAACGGCAACGCGCAGAGATAAGCCAGGTTCGCCAGGCAATAGAGCGTAATCACAATAACCGTGCCGAAGGCCATCGAAAGCGCCACATCCCGCTTCGGGTTCTTCACTTCTGCCGCCGTAAATCCGATGTTGTTCCATGCATCCGCGGAAAAGAGCGATCCCACCTGCGCGACCGCCAGCGCCAGCCCCAAACCAAGCCATCCGCTCCCTGCTGTTACTGTCGGCAAAAGTCCTCGAAGCCATCCCACGCCCGGCTCAATCGTCTGCCCTCCCCGAACTGCCCAGAGGTGCGAAAAATTGTCCGCAATCGCCGAAGCATTGCGCGCTACAAAAACGCAAAGAAAAATCAGTCCGAGCAGTGACAACATTTTTGCCGATGTGAAAACGTTCTGAATCCACTTCCCCAGCCGCACCCCGCGCGTATTCAGGAACGTCAGGAAAATAATCATCAGTGCCGCTACCATCTGCTGCACCGAAAGGCTGATCGCAAATTTGGAGGAGAAATTAATCGGCGGAACGATCCATGTATTCGGCGAGATCGCCGGAAACAACACACCAAGATACCGCGAGAACCCAATGGACACGGCGGCGATGGTCCCTGTCTGGATCACGAGAAACAGCGTCCAACCATACAAAAAACCCCACAGGGGCGAAAACGCTTCCCGCAAATAAACGTACTGCCCGCCGGCATGGGGAAACAGTGCTGCCAGTTCGCCATAGGAAAGCGCCGCGGCAATGGTCAGAAAGCCCGTCAGAACCCACGTCAGGAGCAACCCGCCGGCAGAACCCGTCTGACGCGCAATGTCCGCCGCCACAATGAAGATGCCCGAGCCAATCATCGACCCGACCACAATCATCGTCCCATCAAACAATCCGATGGCGCGAACAAAACCGTGCTCGGTCTTTGTGACCTGCTCTTGCGTGACGCTGATGGTGTCAGCCATTCTTCGCCCGCCTCAATCCGATGCCGCCGGTTTCGCGGCGTCCAGTCGTTGCATAAATTCCTTGGTCCTTTGTGCCGGCTGCGCGGCGCACAGGATATCGCTGATCACCGCGACGGAGTTCGCGCCGGCTTCCATCACACTGGCGGCTCGCTCCAGAGTGATTCCCCCGATGGCCACGATGGGCTTCCTCGTCAGCCCGCGAACCCGGCGAAGCAGTTCCAGACCGACAACCGCGTCGGGATTCTCTTTCGTCTTCGTGGTAAAAACAGGTCCTACTGCAATGTAATCCGCCGAGGTCTCCGCTGCCAGCCGGAATTGCGCTTCGTTGTGCGTTGAGATACCTATCCAGCGCTCCGGTCCCACGACCGCCCGCGCCTGCTCAACATTCAAATCGTCTTGTCCGACGTGCACGCCGTCGGCGCCCGCAAGGTACGCCACGTCCGGCCGGTCATTCACAAAAAACACAGTGCCGGCTGCCCGGGCCAGCGCCGCGATCACGGAAGCTTCCGCAAACAACTTTCCCGCTGCCGCGCTCTTGTTTCGGTATTGCAGCAGCCGCACTCCCGCATCCAACAGTTTTTTTGCTGTGTCCCCAACCGGTTCCGTCACCAGTGCTGCGTCTAATATCACATAGAGCCGGGACATCACAAGGCGCATGAGACGCTATTTTCCGTTGTTCAGAATTTTTTCAATGAAATGCGTGTCGAATTTTCCCGCCACGAAATCCGAATGCGACAGGATTCGCCGGTGCAGCGGAATCGAAGTCTTGATCCCCTCGATCACGAACATCTCCAGAGCCCGCTTCATTCTCCCAATGGCCTCGCCGCGGTCCCGGCCTTTCACGATCAGCTTCGCCACCAGCGAATCGTAGTACGGCGGAATCACTGCATCCGAGTACACCGCCGAATCCACGCGCACACCGGTTCCGCCTGGGGCCTGAAACGTCGTGATGCGCCCCGCGGACGGCACAAATGTCACCGGATCCTCCGCGTTGATGCGGCATTCGATCGAGTGCCCCGTGAAACTCATCTCCCCGGCCGCGTCTTCCAACTTCTCGCCCGCGGCGATGCGAATCTGCGCTTTCACCAGGTCCACGCCGGTCACAAATTCCGTTACCGGGTGCTCGACCTGGATCCGCGTGTTCATCTCGATGAAATAAAGTGATCCGTCAGCGTCCATCAGGAACTCGACGGTGCCCGCGTTGGTGTAACCGATACCTTCCAGCGCCTTCACCACTTTCGCGCCGAGTTCTTTCCTGCGCTTCGCATCCATCACGGGAGAAGGCGATTCCTCAATCAATTTCTGGTGCCGCCGCTGGATGGTACACTCACGCTCGCCGAGGTGCACTACTTTCCCGTGCTGGTCGCCCAGCACCTGAATCTCGATATGCCGCGGATGCTCGAGAAATTTCTCCATGTACACATCGGGCGTCCCGAAAGCCTGCTGGGCTTCGTTTCGCGCCGTCTGGTAGGCCGAAAGCAGTTCGTCCTGGCCGCGCACGATGCGCATCCCGCGCCCGCCGCCTCCGGCTGACGCCTTCAGGATGAGCGGATAACCGACGCGCTGGGCCTCCTTGGCCAACTGCTCGTCACCTTCCACCACGCCGTCGCTTCCAGGGATCGTCGGCAGACCCGCCGACTTCATCTCCCGTCGCGCTCGATCCTTTTCTCCCATCATTTCGATCACTTCGGGCTTTGGCCCTATGAACGTGATCTCGGATGCCTCGCAAACCTTCGCAAAATTCGCGTTTTCCGAAAGAAAGCCATATCCCGGATGGATGGCATCCACATTCGTGATTTCGGCGGCGCTAATCACGTGGGGAATGTTCAGGTAGCTCTCGCTGCTGCGCGCCGGCCCGATGCACACGGCTTCGTCGGCAAAGCGAACATGTAGAGAATTGCGGTCTGCTTCCGAATACACGGCGACGCTCGCAATTCCCAATTCCTTGCAGGCACAGATGACTCGCAGGGCGATTTCCCCGCGGTTGGCTACGAGAATTTTCCGGAACATAGTCAGGCGCCGGTTAACGCTTCCGGCTGGGTCGAATCCCGAACAGCGGCTGTCCATACTCGACGGGCTGCCCGTTTTCCACAAAAATGCGGAGTACTTCTCCACTGATATCAGATTCAATTTCGTTCATCAATTTCATGGCTTCCACAATGCATAGCGTCTGTCCCGAGTCCACATGCCCTCCGACCTTCACAAACGGCTCGGCCCCCGGGCTCGGCGAACCATAGTACGTGCCTACGATCGGCGATTTCACCAGGTGAAGATCGTCTCCACCGCGGGCCTCCACCGTGTTCTCCTGGGCTGTTGTCGTCGCTTCAGACCTCGTCAGCGCCGAGGGCACGATGATCTCCGGCGCTGGGCGCGGCGCCAGGACAACTTGCGCGCCGGGCTTCTTCAGCCGGATGCGTAGATCCCCTCTCGAATACTCGAACTCCTCGAGGTTGTGCTCGCTCATGAAGCGCAGCAACTGTTCGATCTGCCCGATCTCTGGGTTTGCAAATGACGGACTTCCACTCGCCTTCGTCGGCTTTTTCCGTTTCATGCCTTTTTCAAATTTCGATGAGATCCCGCGTGACGCGGGTCAGTACTTCGTTCCGTCCGGCTTGCACGGCCACGTCATCTTCGATCCGGATGCCCCCGACGCCTTCCACATACACGCCGGGTTCTATGGTAACGACATTCCCCACTTCGAGTCGAATCGGCTGCCCCCGGGCGACTCGCGGCTCTTCGTGGACTTCCAGTCCCAGCCCGTGCCCGGTGCTGTGCACGAAATGGGCTTCGAGACCACTCTTCTTCAGCACTTCCCGCGCTGCGGCGTCGACTGCCCCACAAGTAACGCCGGCCTTTACTGCGTCCACCGCCGCCTCTTGCGCTTCCTGTACCGCTCGGTACCACTCCCGGATGCGCCGAGGAGCCCGGCCAAGATACACCGTGCGCGTCATATCGCTGCAATAGTGGCCTACTATAACACCCAGGTCCAACACGACCAACTCATTTCTCCTCAACCTCTTCGGAGTTGGCCGCGCGTGGGGCTGGGCTCCGCGTTTCCCAGAAGCCACAATCGTCTCGAACGACGGCCCGCTTGCCCCGCGCTTTTTCATCTGATACTCCAGCTCAGCGCCGAGTTCACTCTCGCGTACTCCGGGCTGGACCAGCTTCAGCACGCTGTCAAAGACTTCCCCCACCAGGATAGCCGCCTTGCGCATTACCGCCAGTTCCTGAGCGTCTTTTCGCTGTCGTAGCCGCTCCGGGATGCCCCCAGCTTCCTGAACCCCACATTTCGCCCCTGCTGCCTTTCGAATGGCTTTCAGCTGCGTCACCGTGACCTGCCCAGGGTCGTAGCCTACCCGCCGCACCCTGCGTTGCCGCAACCACTCTCCGACGGAGGTATATAGCCCACCCTTTTGCAGTTGGATCCTTATTCCTCGCGTTTCTTCCCGCGCCTGTACCGTGAATCGCCCGTCGGTGATTAAGGTGGTGCCGCTCGAAGAGACAACCAGTGCCCCCGCCTCACCCATAAATCCCGTCAGGTAATACCAGTTCGCAGGACTCGTCACCACCAGGCAGTCCACCCCCTGTTGTTTCAATGCCTGCGCGACGTGCCGGCGTCTCTTGCCGAAGTCTGCCATCATAAAAAAATCGAGGAGACTCGCGCCTCCTCGATCCCAGTTTACTCGATTTCCTAGATTGTTTCCCGATCGATCCGTCCGCCGGCTTACGACGGGATGATGCGCGGCGTCAGGAAGAACAACAGTTCCTGAGACTGCACGTTGACGTTGGTGCGTTTGAAGAGATGACCGATCAGCGGCAGGCTACCGACCAATGGAACCTGCGTGATATCGGTCCGCTGCTGGGTGATGATGATTCCGCCGATGACCACGGTGCCGCCATCCGCAACCAGCACCTTCGTTTCTGCGGACTGCGTATCGAGTGCCGGAATGCCCTGTACGCGGGGAATACCGTTGTCAATCTGCGTGTTTTCTACCAGCACGTCCATGAAGACCGTGCCCTCGGCGGTAATTTGCGGCGTGACTTCCAGCTTCAGTACCGCGTCAATGTATTGCACCGAGATGGTGTTGTTGATGGTGGTCTGAATCGGAATCTTGGTACCTTGTTTAACGGTCGCCTTTTCGTTGTTCTGGGTGATGACCTTCGGCTTGGAGAGCAATTTGCCGACGCCCTTGGCTTCCGCCATGCTGATAAAGAAGTCAATCGCAAAATTCGGCGAGCGATGGCCGAAGAACAGACCGCTCGTCGGAACGCCGGCGCCCAGGTCCACGTTAAAAGGCAAGCCGGGGGTCGAACTGCCGCCCGTCTGCCCCACCGGTGTGGAGATGAGGGGAGGCTGTGGGATGGCGGTTCCCGTTTGCACTGGGCTCACGCCGACGGCCGGGTTGCCGGCGAAGATCGTCCGGCCGCCTGTCGTAGTCCCTGCGAAGCCCCACTGCACGCCGATGTCCTGTGCAAACGAACGCGAGGCGGAGATCACGCGCGCTTCAATTTCCACTTGCTGGGACTTGCGATCCAGTTGTCGGATTAGGTTGTCAATCGTCGGAATCACCGACGGAATGTCGCGGATAATAATCTGGTTGGACCGGTCGTCGGAGAAGATATCACCGCGCGTCGAAAGGAACTTTTTCAGGGTATCCCGCATCGTGGAAGACTTCGCATAGCTGAGCACCCGGGTTACGGTTACGGGTGCAACGGCTTCCGCTTGTGCCTTTTCGAGGTCGCGCTGCGTCTCCGCCTCATTCTTCATCGTTGCCCGCGTGGCGACTCTCAGCACGTTTCCATTGAGCTGTTTATCCAGACCGTTGTTCTGCAGCACGATGTCCAGCGCCTGATCCCAGGGCACTTCATCCAGTACGATCGTCAGGGTTCCCTTGACGTTCGGATCCAGAACCACGTTCAAGCCGCTGATTTCGTGAATCAGCCGGAAAAAGTCCTTCAGGTCAACGTCTTTCAGGTTCACCGAGATGGGTTCGCCCGTATAGCGCCCGCCTTGCGCCGCTGGCGTCATGGACGCCTGCGAGGCGGCCACCGTCGTCGCCGCACTGCTGGCCTGCTGAGCCGCTTGCTGCGAGGCCTGCTGGGCGCTTTCCGGACGCGCGGGTTCCGTCTTCTCCTTCAGCGATGCCAGGACAGGTGAGGGCTGGGTCAGTTCGTTCGGCAGAGCGAAGTGAGGAGCCTGTACGTTCGAAATTTTATGGTTTTGGGCGGACACGCGGGGCGTGCCCGGAGCATACGAAAGTTCTTTTTGTACCTTCGGCGTCGCTGTGGAAGTCACGACCGGCGCAACCGGGTTCTCCGTGGGAACACTCTGCATCTGCAGATAGATCACCACGGCTTCGCCTTCGTGGGCGATCTGGTACGGCGCGGACGCCGTCAGATCAATCACGACGCGAGCCACGTCCGGACGGAATTGCGCCATCCGCACGCTGCGCACCGGCGCGGAGACACCGGGGATGGAAGTCTTCTGCACGCCCATGCGCGCTCCGGCGAAGTCCAGCACCAGGCGCTCCGGGTTCTGCATTCGGGCGGCGTGCACGTCCAACCGGCCCGCTCCCTCGACGCGAATGGCCGCACGCTGGGTATCCTGCGTAATGGCCACGCTCGAAATTACCGCCGCTGCGGTGTTCGCGCCAGCGGCATCCTGACCGCGAACGCTTGCTGTGCTCCCGCCCAACAAAACGCCCGCTACTATCAGGCAGCCACACCGAAAGGCCGGCCAAGTCGTCTTCATTGCTGTTCTCCTGCACTGGAGTAAATTCTCTTATTTACCTGTCGCTCCACGGGCTTTCCGAATGCATCCTTGCCCATTTCGTGGAACGACACCCCATCCATGGCAATCTTTTCCACTCGCCCGTCGTACAACTGGTCCCCTTCCCGCAGAAAATACGTCCGTGCTTGCGGGTTAGTGACGACTGCGATCATCCCGTTTGGTGCGCGCACAATTCCATCCAGACGCAGCGAGGCCACTTGAAGACCAGCCTTGCCTGGAGGAAGATTCTTCGCCGCATCCGCTGCCGCCTTTTCGCGCCCCACCAGCGACTCGAACGGATCGCGCCGTGCCACTTTCGTTTCGCTTTCGGCGGGTGCCCCCGGTGCCACTGGCTTCGCCGTCTTGGGCGCGGTCGTTTTCGCCGCCGGCTTGGTTGCCGGTTTCGCGGCCGGTGCTGGTTTTGTTGTCTGCGCACACAGCCCGCTTCCCGCTGCTGCCAGCAACATTCCCACAATCAGTGTTATCACTCGACGCATGGCTCGCTCATTCCTGCTCACGGTTTTTTCACAGGTGCAGCGGCACTTTTCGCCCCACCCGCTCCCGGAGCCGTATCAGCAGGCTTCGTGAAAAATGTAGTTACCGTAAAAACTCCGCTCACCGTCGTACCCGGACGCAGGGGATACTGCGCGGCCCCACCCTTAGCGCTTCCCGCTTCGCTGAACTGGATGTCGCCAACGTTAATGATGCGCGACAATCGGCTCAACCGTCCGAAAAAGTCCAGGATGTTGAAGTACGGTCCGTCCGCCTGCACCTCAAACGGCATCTCGAAATGAATCTCTCTCGGCACCACCGCTTGTGCCGTCAATCGCCGTAATTGCACGTTCGAAGCGCTCGCCGCGCCCTGTATCTGGCGGATGAATTCGTCCACTTCCTTTTCTTCCGGCACGATGGTCTTCAGCGTATCCAGTTGCTTGTTCAACGCATCCATCTGCTGCTTCAGCTCACCGTACCTTTGCTTGTAAACCTGCAACTGCGTGACTTCCTGGCCCAACTTCTTCCGAGCCACGACCGCAGCGTCGTAATCTGCTCGCTCCTTGGCCACTGGTGAGCCGGGAACATACAGCCCCGCAAGTACCAGGATTACGGCTATCGCCAGGGCTACCAAACCCTGCATGATCACCGACATGTCTCGGAAAGGATTTGCCATGGTCTCCCCTTATCCTTTCTTCGCCGGTGCCGTGGTGTTCGGCGCGCTCTGCGCTGGGGCGCTGGCTGGTCTTGCCTGCATCGGGTTGCTTGCCGCAGGCCCGTTTGGCGCGATTTCGGCGTTAATCGTGAACAGGAACGTCTGCACCGCGCTATTCTGCGGATCCTGTTTCGATTCCTTGATCTCGATCTTCTGGAAGTACCCGGAACGTTTCAGTGCCGTGATAAAGTTCGCCACGGAATTGATCGAAGCCGCCGCTCCATCCAGAGTCAACGCGGAACCCTTTTTGGTCATCGAAGTCAGCCAGAGATTCTCCGCCCGCGATACCGTATTGGCGATCTGGTCCAGCAGTTCCTGCCCGCCCGTACGATCCCGCTGCAACTGTTCGATGGTGGCCACGCGCTGCTGCAGAACCTGTTTCTGTTTCTCGAAGGATTCCACCTGCTGTTTGATCGCTTCGAGTTCCGTCTTCTGCGCCTGCAGTTGCTTGATGCGCGTGTTCTCCTCGTTCAACTGCGTCTGCCACGAATGGTAGAAGTAGAAGAGGAAGAGGCAACCCAGCAGCACGCCCGCTCCGATAAACACCAGCGGCAGTGCCGCTCCTGTGTCCAC
>Ga0306920_100002370_pt1 | contig 23828 bp, 18 predicted proteins | sample flu12Cox44000170_FD_204666 | JGI IMG/M metagenome (GOLD analysis project Ga0306920, IMG submission 204666) | Lab enrichment of tropical soil microbial communities from Luquillo Experimental Forest, Puerto Rico - flux4day.12C.oxic.44.000.170 (v2)... | ecosystem: Environmental > Terrestrial >...
CTTTTTGGTGTCCAGCGGATCAGGAGGAGGACCCGTTCTGTATCATGTGGATCTACAAGGCAACCCCAAGGCCTTGTTGAAGTGCAGTTCGAATGACTGTTACGGACACCAATCTCCTGACGGCCGCCACCTAAATGTTTGGGACGCTAGACAGAACTCGAACATGTGGATAATGGAGAATTTTTGATAACTAATCCTAAGACGCCACCCACCCCTGATTTTAGCCGCGCCTCTTTCTTCGCGGCATCTATGTACCGCAGCAGATCTTACCTCTCGGATAGCTCGTTCTTCCTGTTTTCGGTTGGCGTCATCGCAATTTGACGCACGAATCGTGAAGGATATTGGAATGAAGCTGCTTAGAACAAGCGCATTGTTGGTGCTGATTCTGGCTTTGCATTTTGTGAATCACGCCGCTGGGCAGTCGTTGGTCACAGGGAGCATCGTAGGGACTGTGAAAGATCCGACACCAGCTGTAGTTCCGAATGCATTGGTTGACCTGCAGAGTTTAGATACCGGCGAGTCTCAGTCGACTACGACGAATGCGGAAGGTGTCTACCGGTTAGCGCAGCTGAAGCCTGGACGCTACCGGGTTTCCGTTGCGGTGAGGGGTTTCGCCAAGATGGTGTCTACCGGGAGCGTCGATGTAGGACGCACAACGACGATTGACCTGAATCTGGAGATCTCGAGAGCATTCGAGACGATTGAATTGAAAGGCGAGGCTCCGTTGATCAATACCGATCCGGGAACCGTAACAAGTTTCACTCCCAGGGAGGTCGCCCTTCTGCCAGCGGCAGGAGGGGACATCACCACGATTGCGTTTACCGCTCCGGGTGTAGTGGTTGCGCAGGGGACCGGCTTTGGAAACTTCTCTGCCAACGGACTCCCGGGAACATCGAACCTGTTTACCGTGAACGGCCAAAACGACATGGACCCGTCCTTCGGTAATGTCAATGCCTCAGGCGCCACGAACCTAACCCTTGGATTGAACGAAGTTGAGGAAGCAACTGTGGTCACCAACCCGTATTCGGGACAGTACGGACAGTTGAGCGGCGCTCAGATTAGCTATGTCACAAAGTCTGGCACCAACCAATTCCATGGAAACGCGCAGTGGTGGTGGAATGGCCGGGCGATGAATTCGAATAACTATCTCTTGAATGCTAGCCAATCGCCGCGGCCATTTGCGAACGCCAATCAATGGGCAGCGTCTGTCGGAGGACCCATCGTCAAGGACCACACGTGGTTCTTCGTGGACACAGAAGGCCTGCGGTTTGTGCTGCCGAACGTGTACACCGTAACAATGCCGACGCCCGCATTTGCGGCGGCGGTGCTTGGCAACATACAGACTGCCGAGCCAGCCGAACTTCCCGCTTATCAGCAGATGTTCAATATCTACGCGAACGCGGCAAAGGGAAAAGTTCCGACACCCCTGCCAGCCCTCGGGACCGAGTGTGCATCCTTCAGTCTGCCAGGCTGGACGGCAGGCTCACCGTGCGCCCAAACGATTGTTACAGCCCCGACGTCGTTCGCCAAGGAATGGACACTAGCGGGGCGCGTCGATCAGAAGTTGACATCGAAGGACGACTTTTTTTTTCGATTCAAGTTGGATTATGGAGTACAGCCCACGTTGACAGATGCGCTCGATCCGGCTTTCAACGGCCACTCCAACCAAGACTTCAGCGACTATCAAGCGCAGGAGAGGCATGTTTTCAACTCCAACATAATCAACCTCTTTACGGCCAGTTTGAGACACGGTAGTGGGCTATTTGTCCAGAACGTGTCTCAGTGGCAAAGCGCGTTTCCTTATGGCGGCGTTCAATTTAACTATGCGGATGGCTTCTCTGGCATCAACCCCAATATTGCCGGGTTCCCTGCAGGGGGCAACACCACTCAATATCAATTCATCGATGACTTCTCGTGGGTGCGTGGGAAGCACAGCCTGAAGTTTGGACTCAATTTCCGCCGGTACGACATCAGCGACCATAGACCCTTTTTTTTCCCCCTCCCGGTATTCACTTATCCGACGACGAGCTTCAGTGATCTCACAGCGGGCGCCGGGACGACTGGACTTCAGGCATTCGCGAATGGAGTCGCCAACGCGTACTATCAGCAGGACAACAATTCCAATGACGTGCCAATTGCCAGTTGGGGAATGGGCATCTATGCTGAAGACCAATGGACGGTGTCGTCCAACTTCATGCTGACGGGGGCCCTCCGCTTCGAGCACAACTCTAATCCGGTTTGTCAGACGAACTGCTTCCCGAACTTCAAGAGACCATTCCCAACACTGGCCACCGTCCAAGCGGGAACTGGTGCGGGGGATGTGCCCTACAGCAGCGACATCAACACAAATCTGCACCAAGCTTTCATGGGTACCGACGCCATAAACGTGTCTCCGCGTCTGGCCTTCAGCTGGTCACCACGAAGTGACAACCAGACGTTGGTGAGCGGCGGAATTGGGATTTTCTACGATAATCTGGCGGTTGGCGTGGTAGATCAGCTTCTTGGTAACCCACCGGCAGCAGTGTTCTTCTACATCTCCCCTCTTGACGCAAACTTCGCTACGACAGGGATTCTGCCGTTCGATAAGACGAATGGCGGTCCTGCTGCATTCGCCGCTGCTTCCGCGGCTTTCAGCGTAAACAAAAGCTTCAACCAGCTTTCCAGCGAGCTTGATCCGATCTTCGGGTTCAATCCGCCACTTAGCTTTACTTCGATCCAGGGCACGATCCATTCCCCCCAAGTGCAAGAATGGAACCTGAAGCTAGACCGTCAGATTGGGAATAGCACGGTGGTGTCCGTGAATTATGTTGGTAACCACTCGATTTATATTCCTTACCTGAATAGCTGGTGGAATGCGTTCGCTTCTGATTCCGTATTCGCTAATGTCCCGGGCGTTCATTCTGCTCCTGTCGTACCGAACTATGCGGCGGTAACAACGTTGCAGAGCGGAGCGGTTGCGAACTACAACGGTGTGACCCTCTCCGTCCGAGAGCAATACCACAACTGGATCCTGGCACACGTCAATTACACGTTCTCTCATGCTTTGGACGAAACATCGAACGGCGGAATTTTCCCGATTGGCAACAACTCGCTTCAATACCAGATAAACCCAGGCAGCTTACGAAGCAATAACTATGGAAACGCCGACTACGACATACGTCATCTATTCAACGCCGACTACGTTATCAGCCCTGTCGTGCACTTCGAAAACAGGATTGTGAAGGGCTTGCTGGGTGGTTGGCAGTGGTCTGGAAAGGTCTACGTACGTTCGGGATTTCCGTTTTCCGTGATCGATGGAAGTTCGAGTTTCAGTGCAATCGCGCAAGGTAATGGGGCGATACTCGCCCAGCAGGTTGGTGGAATTCCCGCGTCCTCATCCTGTGGCAGCAGCAGTGCAAATACAAATGGAGCTGCGAATTTCGGGACCACCGCTTGCTTGAATCCGGCGGCGTTCGTCAATACACAAGACCCCAGCTTCAAGGGATTCACGAGCTGGCCGACCCAAACGCGAAACCAATTCCGCGGTCCCCACTACATTGATTTTGACATGAGCTTATTTAAGACCTTCCAGATTAAGGAAAGTATTACCGTCGGGGTCGGTGCTACGGCGTTCAACGTTTTCAACCACCCGAATTTCAATTTACCGGATTTCACTCTCGGAGATGCGACCTTTGGTCAAATCACGTCCATGCAGGGCGTTCCAACGAGCCCCTACGGAAACGGCCTTGGATTTGACTCCTCTGTGCGCGTCGTGCAGTTGTCAGCGAAGCTCAACTTCTAAACTACTCCGCGAGGTGCTGAGAAAAACGGTCGCCTCATGGCGGGCCGGGTTTTTCAATAACTCGCTAACGGGACGTTGTCTGGCCGATCATTCTGGGAGTCCTGAAATCAGGCGAATCTCATTCGTGAGATTTGCGAAGTTGATCCCCCGACGGACGTCGCAATCACACAGGGACCGTCTTTTCTAGATAAGACATCTTTGGCGAGCAGGATCTGACCGACGTTGCGGAAACCGCAACAGTCTTCAAGGAACAGCGGAGTGTGTCACAGCGCTCCTTGAGCTTCCCCGGCGCTGCTTCCTAGACAGAGAGGTTTTCCGCGTGATCGATTTCCGCCCTGGTTTGCGCATGAAATAGGTAGAGAGAAAAGCGGGGACCCAGTAGCAGCCCAGAGGAGGACTTATGAAGTTTGGAAAATGGATGTATCTCACACCGTTGACCTTAATTGTCGCGGTGGCCATATCGCACAACGTGGCGGCGCAAGACCCCGCACTACAAACCAACAGACCGAAGCACCACAGGTACAGGCTCATCGATATGGGCACTCTCGGGGGGCCCCAGTCCGTAATTGCGTCCCTATCCTCCCCTGTCAATTCCAGTGGTATTGGCACTGCAGTAGCAGACACCTCGATCCCTGATCCTTTCTCACCAAACTGTCTGGGACAAAGTTGCCTCGTGGCCCATGCGGCCGAATGGAACAACGGTACACTGACGGACTTGGGCGCTCTTCCGGGTGTCAACACCAGTATGCCCTTCTACATCAACGATCTGGGAGGGATAGTCGGGATTTCGGAGAATGGTCTCATCGACCCACTTACAGGCTTCCCGGAAGTCGTGGCGGTCTATTGGAATCACGGCAAGATCATCGATCTTGGTACCTTCGGGGGCAATGCCAGCTACGCGAATGCCATTAACAACGAGGGGCAAATTGTGGGAATGGCGCTGAATACAGTTCCGGACAGTTACTCCTCCGGGATCGGGAAAAACACTTTCTTCGCCCCGGCTTTCCCGGTAGCTACGCAGTCTCGCGCATTCTTGTGGCAGCAGGGAGTGATGCATGATTTGGGCACATTGGGTGGAAATGATGCCCAGGCTCTTTTCGTGAACGACCGCGGACAAGTAGCTGGAATGTCGTACACAAACACGGTTGCGAATCCCTCCACAGGTCTTCCCACACAAGACCCTTTCTTCTGGGAAGACGGCAAAATGGTGGACATCGGAACTCTCGGAGGGACGAGCGGTAACCCGGTGGCGTTCAATAACCGTGGTCAGGTCGTTGGCGCATCCAATTTAGCCGGGGATACCGGAATTCGCCCCTTCCTTTGGGACAAGAAGGAAGGGCTAAGGGATCTCGGCAGCCTCGGAGGAACAATGGGAGCCGCAATTGCAGTGAACGATAGCGGGATAGTTGTCGGCAATTCCTCTCTTCCAGGCGGCGTGGTCTTTCATGCGTTTATTTGGGAAAACGGAGTAATGACCGACCTGGGCACGGTGGCCGGTCTCCAAGTCAGCGCCGCATTCTCCATCAACTCAAAGAGGCAAGTCGTCGGCGAGGCAGGTCCTACACCACCTCTTGGGTGGTTGTGGGAGGATAGCGGGCCCATCGTCGATCTGAATCAACTGGTTCTTCCCGGCTCTGACCTGACCGTGGTCGGTGCCACATATATCAATGACCGTGGCGAGATTGCCGCTCAGGGAGCGCTGCCGAACGGGGACTCCCACGCCATCCTGCTGATCCCGGACGGCGATTGCGACGACGCGTGCGAGGCCCGAATCGCAGATAGTCAAAGCAATCCCCCGAATGCACACGTAAGCTCCATGTCGAACAACCGCATGCCTGCAATGCGCGGACGACTTGCGCGCAAATTTCAGTCTCCGAGTCTTGGGCCTAGCAACTAGTTTGGGTGATGAAACCGTAGAGCTTGGGCGGAGCGGGATCGCATCTAAGTGGCATCCGCCCTGGCCTTTTGTTAGTAACATCTTTAACCAAATCGGCCTCGTCAAGAAACGTTTCTTCTTGCCGTTCAAGGGAAGATACGACGGGAAACGCCGACAAACTAGCTGCTTCTGCGCGTCCGAGTAAGAGCGAGTGAAGCGAGTAAGCCAGCTTGTTCCCTGTTAATGCATTCTATTCGGTCTACCATGTCCGAAAATCGAAGAATCGTGGACAAATAATGCATTGCAATAAAATGGCCACACAATTTACGCAGAACAAATGATAAAGAAATAAATGTAGAGGGGACCAGCGAATCGGAAAAAGGTTTACTGATTTTTGTCGAAAGGGTCCTGAAGCCGATTTGCGAGGTAATAGGCCAGAACGGCCAGAACAATAAACAAAAGAATCCAGCCTACAGGCTGTATTTCCCAACCGATGTTTTCCATTTATTCCTCAAAAGGTATTCCGAGTAATCGGGCTTGTGCTTCGTTAAAGATTGGCTCGCCGCATTGACTGCAATACACGCCAGGATGTCGGACGGCAACAATAAAGTCCTTTTTCTTACGAATCCTGACCTCGCGCTTCGGCATTCGATAACCGCAATCAGGGCAAGTCACACAACCTGACTTACCTTGGCATAGCGGGCAGTCCACATCCGCACAACCAAAAACGTCAAAGTGGGCCAGTCGGTTTTGTCCCTTGTTAGTGAGCGAATAGCCAGCGCCGGTCCTTTCCAGCAGACCTTGCCTTCCCAAGTGTGATAGATACGACCGCCCTGTTCCGAGTGAATAACCAAAATGGCGCAAGAGATCCCGTGAGCCGAGGGTTCGTTCCTTTTTTGCCAGTAGGAGCGTTTGGTGCTTATTCGTCTTCATTTGCTCACCAAATTAGCGATCTTGAGGGCCGCCGCTGCAGGTTCATCGATGCGTCTTTCGCGGCCCGTTTGGTCGTGAACGAAGCGCAGCGCCCCTCGCAGTAGTAACTCGCGAAGGCGTGCACTCCGCTCCTCGTTCTCACTAGACGGTAGTGAGACAAAATGAACTTCGACATCGGGATAGGCGTCTTTGGCCATTGTTGCCTATATGGCAATGTCTAAGCTTATCACGAGCGTTGCCACAGAGGCAACATTGACAAGCGGGCAATTACCGGATAGGCTGCGATTCGTGCCCCGAAAGCCCAAACACGCCGCGCCTGACAGCTTCGTACACTTCTTGTGGGACAAGATGGAAGAGCGGGATATTTCCCTCAATCAACTGGCCGCGCAGGCGGGCGTCTCTCCAGCCTTCCTAAGTCGAATCCTGAACCGAAAGCGTGGTTTGCCATCGGACAAGACGATCTTGCGCCTCGCTGAGGTTCTCGATGTCCAACCGCGCGAACGCCTTCTTATCGAGGCTGGGCGGATTCCCGAGGAACTCAGGCCGACGTTGAATCGGCCTCTGATTCCCGAACTCTTGCGTGTTGCGGGCCCACTGAGCCAGACTGACTTGCAGCAAGTGATAAAGGCGGCGCAATCTATTGCGCTCAGAAAACATCGGACGAAGGGGCAGATGTGAAACCCGAGCCGCAGCCATCGCCAATGGATATTGTTCTGGAAGCCCTGGGGACGATATGGTCCCCAGGTGCAGAGGCTCTTAAGCTGCAACAATCCATGAACATCACGTCTCTCGAGGGCCTGATGGTTGCAACTGAGCGAGCTGGGTATGAGATATGCGAAGTTGATCTCCCGGAGAATGTCGGCGGATTTGCGCTAACCATCGGGGGCAAACCTCATATCGTGGTCAATCGCGATAAATCAGCAGAATATCGGCAATACACAGTGGCTCACGAATTAGGGCATCATTTCCTCCACCTGGGTCCATCACCTGTGCCAAACAATTTACTTGCCGTGAACAGCGAGATGAAGGAATTTCAAGCAGACGCTTTCGCGTCCAGCCTGATCGTTTGGCTGACGCCTGAAAAAGATCGTGACACGATGTTGAGGCAGAATCCAGAATTCGCTAGGGCGATAACCATGCCGATATTGCTAAGCATCGCCGTGATCTTAGTAGCTGTCCTTGCCCACGTTTGGTTTCACTTGTTTTCAGAAAAACCCGCTTTAAAAGATCGCACATGACCACTGCTAAAACCGTTTGCGGGCTTTATACCCGCGTGTCCAGCAGGAATCAGGCGGACGCTGAATATAGCTCGCTTGAAACGCAAAGAGAGCGACTGGAGGCGTACTGCAAGAGCCAAGAAGACTACTCGGTGTATCGAGTCTACGAGGACGGAGGATATTCGGCGGATTCGCTCGACCGTCCCGCGTTGAAAGAAATGCTCCGGGATATGCGCGACGGGAAATTGAATTGTGTGCTTGCGTACAAGATTGACCGCCTCACTCGCTCGGTTAAGGATTTCCACGTTCTTATGGATCTATTTGACCGATCCGGTGTCAAATTCGTTTCCGTTCACTCAGAGCCTGGATACCCAGAATCCCATGGGACGCTTGCTCCGCAACGTTCTTCTCGATTTTGCCCAGTTCGAGCGAGAGATGACGGCGGACCGAACACGGGACAAAATGTACCAACGCGCGCAAAAAGGCTTTTGGAATGGCGGAAACGTGCCGTACGGCTACTCGGCAGACAACAAGCGCCTAGTTGTGGATGGCGAGAGGGCGGAACGTCTTCGGTTCATGTTTCATTTTTTTAGTAAAACGCCTTCGCTTGCCAGGTTACGAGACGAGCTAAACCGAAGGGGTTGGTACACCCGCTCGGGTAAACGCTGGAGCAAGAGTGGGTTGCAGCAAATTCTCAAAAACCCGATCTATTGCGGCTTCATACGATTTAACGCCGAGCGGTTTAAGGGCGACCATGAGGCCCTGATTGATGAGTCTCTCTTCGCGAGGATTCAATCGAAGGGACGTGATTGCAGTCACAGCCCGACGATGCAGAAGCGGGCGTTTCTCCTAAAAGGCTTGGTACGCTGCTCTGAGTGCGGGTCATGGATGACGCCCCACTGCACTCAGAAAAAACACAAAGATGGTTCAGTGTACCGGATCCCGTACTACCGCTGCACGAAAACGATTCATTTCGAGAACTCGGCTTGCGCGGTTAAGAGCATCAATGCTGAACATATCGAACAGACGGTGATTCAGAAACTAGCCGATTTGAGCCAGAATGAAGCCTATTTGAAAATATCGGTAGACGAACTAAACGGGGATCTCAAACGAAAGACCGAACCTCTCGAAAGAGAAGCCTTAAGACTCAGAAAGCGATTGGATGAAATCGAAAACGAAATCAGCCGCTACGTTAAGTCTCTGGGTCAGGGGAAGCTGTCGATACAGCGCCTAGAGGCAGAGATCATGAGGTTGGAGGCCGACAAACACGCGGTCCAAATCCAGTATGACGATCTTCAGAGAAAGATCAACGATTTGGCCATTCGGGATTTCAACGCCGACTTGTTGCTGCGAACACTGAAGGACTTTCGTAAGGCCTTTACTACTCTGAATCCGCCAGAACAATCCGAAGCCTTACAGTGCGTACTGAAACAGGTTGTCGTCCATCCTCGCAAAATTTCTCTGGAAGTTTTTGAACTTGAGGAGTTTGGCCTAAGTTCGCAAAATCGTAAAGAATGGCTCGCCCTAGAGGACGATTTCAGAACTCTTGGGATTAGCCAGATCGTTACGGAAGTTCCCCAGTTCAATCAATTCTTGGCTCCCTGAATCCTTGGACCGGCTGAAGTGCCGAAAACCCTCTGCACCATTTTGACACCGGCTAGCGGCCATCCCTGAAGCCGTCCGCGATACCTGACCCCCATCTGCGCGAAATCAAATCCTTTTGGTCCTGGCGGATCAGCCGGGTTACTTGTGATAACGCGATCTATCGCCAACGATGCGCGGAGGACGCATTATCCAGAAAAGTGGGACGAATTGGTTCCGAATTGCCCACAATCCAGGAACTGCCAACATTCGCTCTACTCGGCGAGAATTCAGGACGAGGAACCCGCAGTGCGGCCTCTGTGCGTCTCAAAAAAGTTAAATACTAAGCGATTAAAGATTTCAGGACGCTGGAAATAAACAGAATGCCCGGCCTCGGGAACCGATTCGACTTTGGCACCGGGAACGAGATTTGCAAGTGCGACCGCCGCTGGAGGCGGAAAAATCACGTCCTCCGTGCCGGAGATAAACAGCACGGGAACCGTAAGCTGTTTCAAATCTGACGCTGGCCGAGTCCAAGCGGCCTGAAGCTTTTTGCGAAACGCCTCTTTATTGAGGTTGGCACTCAGACGATCAATTTCTCGATATAAGAATTCCAGTGCAGGCTGCTCGCGCGCCATCCGCTCTCCGGCGGCGGGATGAATACCCTGTTTCAGAAGTTCAGCGTCCATTCCGCGATGCGCTGCAAACCATGTTTCAATCGCGTTGCGATCAGCGCCATCAATCGTCTTCAGATCGACCGCGCCTCGGGTTGAAGCCATGACTAAAGCCCGAACGCGCTGGGGATAGCACAGAGTAAAGTTCAGGCATGTACTTCCTCCCATGGACTGTGCAACGAGACGAACGTCCGTCAGTTCGAGATGATCTGCTAATGCCAGCAAGTCCTGCTCGAACAAAGCCGGATCGACAGTGCCGGACGTGATGCGGGATGGTGAAAACCCGCGATGAGCAAAGGTGACACAAGTGTAGCTAGAGGAAAAGTAGGGGACCTGCTGCCACCAAGAGAGATGATTTCCGCCCAGTCCATGAGCAAACACAATTGCTGGACCGCTGCCGGTCCGCTCGTAGTAGATCTCGGCGCCCGCGTTTTGAACGAAGCCGCTCGTAACTGTGGCCGGATTTCCGGTTACGCGAGCTTGCTTTTCTTGCGACTCTGCGCCAGAAGATACAAAGAGAGTTCCAGCCGCGATGCTGGCGAGTTTCGCGAAATCGCGACGCGTAATCATGGACTAGAGATCTGCATTGTAGACCAAAGCGCACCAGCATTGGATAACTCCAATTGGCGGGCACCGGACGACATTCTGCTTTGAGGATAGCGTTTGCACATACGCCGCCCGATGTGGTTCGTAAGTCATTCCAGATGACGGGAAGTCCGGAAGCAATCCGCACAAACGGAAAAGGATGCGCCGAGTTGCAGGATAATTGGCGATAACAGGCGTTGTCACTCACAACCCCGGTTTGTGATAGCGCGATTTATCGCCAACAATCCCTCGGGAACCAAGCACTAACATTGACGGGGTAGTATTCTTCGGGATAAATTCGGCTACACCCCCCCTCACCTCAGCTCTTGTCGCTAAAGTCTCGTGGTGACGTTTTCAAACGGCGTGCGAATCGCGACGCGAGGATTTCTACTTGTCACTTGCGAGCCTATCCGTTTCGTTGACTTGCCCGCCACCGCAGCCTAATATCCCGCGAAATGGTGGACTCCCAGCCACTACTCGGCCAAACCATCTCGCATTTTCGCATCCTTGAAAAGCTCGGTGGTGGAGGGATGGGTGTCGTCTATAAGGCCGAGGACATAAGCCTGCATCGATTCGTCGCACTCAAATTCCTGCCCGATGAAGTAGCAAAAGACAATCAGGCGTTGGAGCGATTCCGACGGGAAGCGCAAGCAGCTTCAGCACTGAACCATCCGAACATCTGCACCATCCACGAAATCGGTGAGGAAAACGGACGGGCGTTCATTGCCATGGAATTTATGGACGGCATGACGCTGAAGCACCGCATCGGTGGCCGTCCGATGGAGCTGGAAACCATCCTCGATTTGAGCATTCAAGTCGCAGAGGGGCTGGACGCGGCCCACTCCGAAGGGATAGTTCACCGGGATATAAAACCCGCCAACATCTTCGTCACCAAGCGCGGCCACGCCAAAATTCTCGATTTTGGTTTGGCAAAGCTAACGCAGAAGGGCGATGCAGAAGCCACGCTCGCCTCTAACGCGATGGGGGGAATCGAAGAACAACTCACCAGCCCCGGTACCGCTGTCGGAACCGTTGCGTACATGTCGCCGGAGCAGTTAGCTGCCAAGGACTTGGATGCACCTCGCTCGTGCCTACGTTTTGCAAGGCGACGCCGCCAAAGCCCGCGCCGCGTATCAGGATTTCTTGTCGTTGTGGAAATCCTAGGCGGGCCAGTGCGCCCCAGGAAAAATTTGCCACCACTCCGCGGTGGTCAATGAACTTCTGAAATTCTGCCGCCGCTCGATTGCCGTCGCCCAGTGCGAGATAGGCTTCACCGCGCACATAAACCGGCCCCAAGTACACGAAGTCGGTGGGTGAGCCAAGTTCTATCGCGCTCGTCTGTTTCAGAAGTTCTATGGCTCGGTTCGGGTCTTTGCGCTCCATCGCAACGGCGGCCCGAATCGTTGGCAACCAATATCTCTGCACTAGCGTGCCCAGCGGAAATGTTTTGTCAAGTTCAGCCGCCAGCTTTTCTGCTCCTGCCGTATCGCCTGCATGCGCCGATGCCAATGCCGCCATTGCTTTCACATCACGGTTCGGAGCCAGCTTTAGTGCTGCATTCGCATCAGTGCGCGCTTCCTCGTGGTTACCCACTTCCACTTCGCGCAACGCCGATTCAGCCTGATAGAGCGCGGCGGTTTCTTTGGCATCATTGTGCTCAGCGGAATCCATTGCGCGCCGTGTCAGCTTACGCGCGTTCTTCAACTTCCCGTACCATGCCTGTGTGTCTGATTGTGTCGCCAGCAAAAAGTCTTCGGTGCCGGGCTTTCCCATGGCCGCCGAGGCGAACCGTTCCATCTGCGCCGCATCGCCCTTCAAGAATGACAAGACGTAGCGGTTCGCAAGCAGTACCTCATTCTCCAGCTTCCGCTCCTCCGCCTGCTTGTACACCGCTTCTGCCTCATCCAGTCGGTTGAGGTTCATGTAAACGCCGCCCAGGTTTGAATAGTTGACCACGTTAATCGGTTCCAGGCGCATCACTTCACTGTATTCGCTCAACGCTCTTTCGTAGTTTCCCAAGGCGACAGAAATAACTCCCAGGTTCCCGTAACTTTGATAGTTTCTCGGGTAGGTCTGCTGCCACAGTTCGTAAGTCTGCGCCGCCTTATCCAGTTCCCCTGTCACGTTCAAGTAGTAGAAAGCCTCGATGCTGAACCTCTCCCGCTCGCTCACTTTCTCCCGCAGCTCATACGCCTTGCGGGCGTACTCCGCCGATAACCCCAATTCGTTGAGGTTCGAGTAGTTAACCGCCAGGGTGAGGTAGGCATAAGCAAAATTCGGGTCGAGCTCCACCGCCCGTTTGTAGAAGGGAACTGCAGCCGTCTCGCCTTTCGCATAGCGAGTCTTTTGCCCCAGGCTGTAGGCCTTCAGTGCTTCGAGTGACGGCGTGGTCGCGTCCACGAGAGGTGTGGCGTATTCCTGTACGGTACTGAGCGACTCACCCAGCTTGCTTCGCAAACGGACTGCAGCAGCGTCCAAGCTCTTGAGCACCCCTTCCTTGCTCGTAGCCTGTTCCTGCGCTTCCGCCATCATGTCTCCGCTCTGGCAGTTCACCGCTTTCAATCCAATCACGTACTGGCTGCCGAGGCCGACAATCGAACCTGTCAGCATGGCCTTGCTGCCCGTGCGCTGGCAGACTTCTCGCGTCACTTCCGGTGTCAGCTTGTCTCCGGCAGGATGCCCCATCAGCTTCAAAGTCTGATTCACCTTGCTGTCGGAAATCATGGAGAGGAATGGGGATTGCTCAAGCTGAACTGAAAGTCCCTGCCTCAGCGTGTCATCGAACACCGCATCTCCGGTTTTGTTCTCAAAATCCGAGAGAACAATCGTGTCCTTGTTGGTGAGTGCCCGTGCCCGGCGTGCAAAATAAAGCCATCCCGCCAACGCGAGAAGGACAACTACCGCAGCACCTGCAATCACCGCCCATTTCAGCGTTCGAGTTCTCTCAGAAACAGTCGGAACGTAAGGAGTCTGCACAGCGGACGGTGCAACGGCAGAAGCTGAAACGGAACCACTCGCCTTTGGTTCACTGCCCACAACCGCCGTGCGTCCTGATTCCGTATCGCGCTTGAGCCGCTGCAAGTCGGTGCGAATGTCACCGGCATGCTGGTATCTCAGCTTCTGGTTCTTCTCCAACGTCTTCGTGATGATTTCTTCCAGCTTCGCGGGCAGTGTGGGATTCAGCTCGCAGGCGGGAGTGGGCGCTCGGTTCAAAATCGCATCATGAATAAGCGCTGCTGTATTGCCCAGAAACGCCATCTGGCCAGTCGCCATCTCATAGAGAACCGCCCCGAATGAGAACAAATCCGTGCGCGCATCCAAATCCTTGGCAGCTAACTGCTCTGGCGACATGTATGCAACCGTGCCGACAGCCGTGCCGGGGTTGGTGAGCTGCTCTTCGATTCCCGCCGGGGCGTTGGTGGCGAGCGTGGCTTCTGCATCGCCCTTCTGCGTCAGCTTTGCCAAACCAAAGTCGAGAATCTTGGCGTGGCCACGCTTGGTGACGAATATGTTGGCGGGTTTAATGTCTCGGTGAACTATCCCTTCTGAGTGGGCCGCGTCCAGCCCCTCTGCGACTTGAATGCTCAAATCGAGAATGGTTTCCAGTTCCATCGGACGGCCACCGATGCGGTGCTTCAGCGTCATGCCGTCCATAAATTCCATGGCAATGAACGCACGTCCGTTTTCCTCACCGATTTCGTGGATGGTGCAGATGTTCGGATGGTTCAGTGCTGAAGCTGCTTGCGCTTCCCGCCGGAATCGCTCCAACGCCTGATTGTCTTTTGCTACTTCATCGGGCAGGAATTTGAGTGCGACGAATCGATGCAGGCTTATGTCCTCGGCCTTATAGACGACACCCATCCCGCCGCCGCCGAGTTTTTCCAGGATGCGAAAGTGCGAGATTGTCTGGCCGAGAAGTGGCTGGGTATCCACCATTGCGCCGATATTAGGTGCGGCGTGCGTGCAAGTCAACGAATCGGACAGACTCGCAATGGATAATCAGGCGTTCAATCAGAGAAACTGTCGTTCTAAGCGGATTGTGACTCCGTTTCAAACCCCGCGATCACGACGAAAATTTCTATTTGTCCGGTTACGCGGTTATGTTTTTCGAGCGATTTTTCTGTTCACGAGACTTTTAGCGGCAAGAGCTGAGGCGGGGGGGTGTAGCCGAATTTATCCCGAAGAATACTACCCCGCACTAACATTGACTTGCCTGCGGGCACGGCCTAACATGCGCTGCCAAGCGGTTCTCCAGCTATGGTCGGCAAGACGATCTGGCTTGTACATCGTGACGCGTCAAAAGGGAATCCTTCTGGCCCATACAGATCGGTCGGGTTACTTGTGATAAGGCAATTTATCAATAGCAATCGGTCTCAACGTCCAAGCGGTTCGATTCGCAGCGTTATTGTGGGCGCGGGTCGTTGCTCAATATCGCATAGAGCTCGGAGTCGTAGAACTTGTCCCACTTGAAGACTTGCCCCCGAAGACAGCCTTCATACTGCATGCCGATCTTGCGTAAGACGCGGCCAGAAGCCAAATTATGTGCGAAGTGCGATGCAAAAATACGGTGTAGTTTGAGAGTATCGAACCCGAATTTTACCACTGCTTGCGCACACTCGGTGGCGTAGCCCTTCCCCCAGTATGGAACTCCCAGCCAGAAGCCCAACTCCGCCTGTTGTTGCCAGCGTTCGATCCGTAGCCCCGCTCCGCCGCAGTAGTCGCCGCTGTCTCGCAGGGTCACGGCAAAGCGCGCGCGCCGTTCCAGCGAGGGATCAGAATTGGTGGAGACGATGAAGTCGACGGCATCCTGCTCGCAGTAGGGATGTGGAATGCGAAGCGTGGTGGCGGCCACCTCGCGGCTTCCGGCCAGACGGACCAGGTCCGGAACATCGGCCAGCGAATACGGCCGTAACACGAGGCGTGGGGTATCGAGCGAAGGCAGATCCATGGCGGCGCCGGAGGCGCGATCTTAAAGCAACGACACGGCGAAGCCAATCCTTTTGGAGAAACATTACTTTCAAATGGCGGAGGATAACTTCCTCTCGTCTTCAGCGCGTTCCCTGGAAACAGATGCAGGCCGGGATAGCCCGGGTTACGTCAGGCACACGATGGGATGCCAATTCGGCGAAGAAGATCGTGGAACCGGGGGTCGCCGTGCAGGCTCTCAAAGCTCGGAGCCTGTCTTAAGTAGATAAGCGCCGGCTCACGCGCCCCGCAGGCTTTATCCAGCCATTCGAAAGCTTGGTCTGGCTCGCCTAACAAGGCATGTATCATGGCGCACCAAAAAGCCCGAGAAAAATATGGAGGCTTCGAGACCTGCTCTATTTCAGTGAGAATCTCGCGTGCCTCGGCCTGATTTCCCATTATCGCGCTCACACGCCCCAACGTTATCCGAGTATAGGGCCCATCAGAAAGGAGGCGTGCTCTTTGAGCTTCTGCTTTAGCCTCTTGAGACATTCCCTTTATTGCATAGACTATCGCAAGAAGACTGTGCGCGAAGACGAACGACGGATCTAGCTCGCTGGTCTTCTGCAGTTGTGCAACTGCAGCGTCGTACTCATGGGTAAAATAGTAGACTGCCCCGAGATGGTAGTTATCGGGCAGAGAGAGTGGGTCAAGCTTCAGGGCGTACTTTGCCTCCTCAATGGCCTGTTTGTTTTGACTGGTCGCTAGCAACAGATCACTGTAAGCGTAGTGACCTCCCGGCATGTGCGGACCGAGCTCAATAGCCCGACAGCATTCCGCATTGGCGCTCTGAAAGTCCCAGTCGTGTGCTAATTTCACGAAACCCAAGACTGCGTGGGCGTAGGACAAGCCGTCGTCAATCTCCAAGGCTTTGAGAGCTGCGGCTTTTGCTCGCGGGAAGCTTTCCAGGGCCGGCACAACATCAAAAGCGCCCATCAAGCTATACAAGTAGCTAAGAGCCGCGTACGCGTTTGCGTAGACCGGATCAGCATCGATTGCTTGCCTGCAGTAGTCGAGTCCTTTCCGAAACCCTTCTGGCGTCCATTTGTGGGCGAAATACATCGCCTTCAAATAGAGGCAATAAGCTTCCCGACTTTCTGTGAAGCGTCTAGTCACCTGTTCCTTCTCAATGTCGGTCAGCCGCAACTGCAAGTAATTCGAGATTTTCCCCGCTATCTCTTCCTGGATCGCGAAGATCTCGTCCATCTTGCGATCGTAGGTCTGGCCCCATAGCTGCGACTCTTGTGTCGTGTCGATCAGTTCGGCTCCCATCATCAAGCGGTCGCCTCGCCGGCCAACATGTCCGGTAAGAACAAGCCGCGCCCCGAGCTCACGGCCCACCTGAACAGGATCCTGCAACTTCCGTTTGTATTGAAACGTCGTGGTGCGTGGAACCACGCGGAGATTCTGCAAACGCGAGAGGCTATTTATGATGGTCTCCGCCACGCCTTCACTCAGGTACTCCATCTCTGGGTCGGGACCGGCATTTTCGAATGGCCCTTCCCAGGCCGCAACCAATCCGGTGGGCGATCTCGACGTGAAACCATAGCGACCGGGAGCAACAGTCGATAACCTTTTTTGGGGATGGTTTCTATGACCGCCGACTGACCAGGTTTGTCGCCAAACGCCTTTCTCAACTCGGAGACACAGCGGACGAGTACATCGTCAGTGACAAATGTATCGCGCCAAACTTCCTGTACTAGGCGCTCTTTCGAAACGACCTCGCCCGGATGCTGCGCCAGAAAAACCAATACTTGCATCATCTTAGGCTCAACACGAATCGTGTGGGCGTCCCAGGAAATGCTGTTCAACTGGGGCCGTACACGCCAAGCACCGAGTTCAAAATCGGAAAGCATAAGGAAGGTCATTAGGGTGGCCGATTATACCCCCAGACTGAGTGTCAAGTAGCTCTTCGCCACCACAAAACCTCATCCAAACATCACCGTTTCCTCGGGACATCAGACACCCTATGCGGATAAGTTTGCTCACGAAGAGTTGCCTCGGAGGAGGGGAGGCGGATGCCGCCTCACCTGTTAGGAAAGGAGCTTCGTATGAAACCAAAAGCAGTTTGCGCTGTCCTATGTGCATTCCTCGGAATCATTGTGACCGCGAAGTCGGCACCCCCACGCGCTCAAGACGCGAAGCATCATCATTACAAGATTATTGACATTGGCACTTTCGGTGGCCCAAGTGCGTTCGGGGTCCCATCTTCTCGGATACTGAACAATCGCGGAATGCTTGTCGGAGGATCGTCCACTGCTAATTCCGATCCTTTTGCTCCAAACATGTGTTATCTCGATTGCAATGTAGATAGGGGTTTTTTGTGGGGCGGCGGGACTGTGACGGAACTTCCTACCCTTCCCAGCGCATCAGGACTAAGCAATCTACCCGCTGGAATTAATTCAAGCGGTCAAATCATTGGGCAGATTCAGAATGGCGCAATTGATCCCGCGACCGGATGGCCCGAATCGCGCGGGGTTCTCTGGCAGGGCGGTCATGTATTGGCCATTCCAACGCTGGGTGGCTCCCAGGCCACGGCCAACTCGATCAATGACCTTGGCCAAGTAGTCGGAGCCACATTGACATCCACTCCTGACCCATTCGCAAATAGCCCCGTGGCTTCTTGCATGGTATTGCCTGCGTTCGGCTTTTGTGGGGGCTCCACGTTTGCCGCTACCTCGGTCTTTTTCCCCGGCACGACCGAAACTCATGCTTATCTTTGGCGGCACGGTCTTACCTACGATCTGGGCACTTTGGGCGGCCCTGATAGCAATGCGTGGGTCATCAACGACCGCGGCGAAATAGCAGGGTGGTCTTTTACAAGCTTTACGGCCAATGCTTCAACGGGAGTTCCCACCGTGGATCCGTTCTTCTGGGACCCTGAGGAAGGAAAGATGGCCGACATCGGAAGTCTGGGTGGCACCTTTGGCTCTATCGTTTGGCTCAATAACCGAGGGCAGGTTGCTGGCGCATCCAACTTGGCGGGCGACTCTACTGAGCACCCATTCCTCTGGAGTAAACACAAGGGCATGCAAGACCTTGGCACCTTAGGCGGGACCTTTGGGCATGCTGACTGGATAAATGACGAGGGCGACGTCGTCGGTTTTGCCACTATCGCAAATGATGCGACCGGCCACGCGTTTCTCTGGCATGACGGAGTAATGGCGGACCTCGGGACACTCGGCACCGATCCGGCCAGCGAAGCGGGTAGCATCAATTCTAAAGGTCAGATCGTGGGGGGAACATTCATCTTAGGTGTAGCGGATCTCCGTGGATTCCTGTGGGAAAATGGTGGACCTATGGTGGACCTGAACGCGCTGGTCCTGCCTGGTTCCGATCTCTATGTCCAAACCGCCGGGCCAATAAACGACCGTGGGGAGATCGGCTGTGGAGGCAGACTTCCGAACGGGAATGAACATCCTTGCATCCTAATTCCGTGCGACGAGGATCATCCAAACATTGAGGGCTGCGACTATGGTCCTGTGGATCCGGTCGTGGCGGCTCAAGTTCATCCGGAGCCTTTTGCGCCCGCAACTACGCCCGCAAAAATTCAGCCGTTGACTCCGATCGAACGAGTCGCTCGACTCCGATCTATGTTGCCGGAACGACATGGCGCTTTCCGAGTCTTGTCACCGAAGTAGAGGCAGCCCAAGTACCGGACGGATATTTGGCAACTCGGGAAGTGAAATGAAATCTGTTCGACATTGCCTCGACTGCTGATTGTATAAGCAAGAGATCGCATGGGCGGGAAACATCACCTACAGCGCTTTCTGCTTTTACAAATTGCGAAAAGCGAACCGCATTTGCTGGAAGTTGCGTGAGTGTTGTTAGCAGGCACTATCACAAGCAACTGTTAGCGGGCCGTTGAAACCTTGTGGTTTTGTTCACCTGCGTAGTCCCGCAGCATCACTCTCAACAAAAGCACTTAGCGGACTCGAATCGGCCCGGCTTTCGGCACATTTGAATAATTTGTGATAAGACCTGTGGGTGTTGAAAAGGTCCTCCAATCGTTCCTTGCCTATTTCTGGCAAAGACCTTTTGGGCTCCAGTCGAGGAACGTATTGAAAGGTTTGGAGGAGTCGTGAACGATGAGGAAAAGTGCGTCACGCTTCCCAGGACCAACGATGTTCAATTTCATGGGGGTTTCAGCCGGGGCGGACATTGTTTGCCCGACGCGAGCGCGTACCGCTCGATCCGGCAATTCCAAGCACTGTTCACCGCTGAGCAGATACCACGTTTCCGGGCCGGAGTGTTTGTGTGTCATCACATTGGCTTCAGGACCGAGGTCTGCCTCCGCGACAACGATCTCATAGCTTAGGCCGGTAGGAATGGAGGGAAGCAGTTCCGTTTCCGCGACTAGTGTCCCGCTCTTGGAGTGGCCTCCCTTTGCCGCAAGGGTGAGGAGCCAATTTTTTCCTGCCGCTTCCACGACGACACTTGCCGGGGTGCTGGCATCTTGCGCGGCTTTTGCAGTTGGAAAATTCTCGAAGCGCCAAACAAGAGGGCCGGGTGGCAGCTCAGAGAACTTCTTTTGCAAAAGAATCGCACAATCTGTATTCGGCGGCCTCTTTCCCGGAGTGGGCGACTGGATGCAGGCTACAGCCCCATGTTCGTGAACTTCAGAGGGGTTTATTTGTGCTAGCGCAAGACTTGGCGCAATCAATGAACCGCAGAGACACGCAGAAAGGAGGATGCGCGGCATGGGATCTACCCCCCACCTCAGCGGATGATAGTGCTTTAAATTGGCCACTTCAATCGTCAAGGAATCCGGCGATCCGAAAACCTCTTCAGCGTCATTTCCGTAAGAGATTGATCCTTCGTGGATCTGCAAGGCGGGCCGGACCGAGCCGAAATTACATAGTTTCGGCACGGCGCGTCAGGGGTCGTTACTAGTGATAACGCCTGTTATCGAGATTGCTTCAAAATGCGGCAATTCGTGCGATGAGCCAGTAGGCAGCGACACTGCCGATGGCGTATGGCGGAACCCGCCACGACCAAACTGGGAACTTAGTCGTCCATTGTCTGAGGGAGACGAAAAGCACTAGAGCCACAGCAACAAAGGAAAAGTGACCAGTTTCCACGCCCGCGCTGAAAAACCCGAGTGCAAGCGGAATGTGGCCAGCAGGGAGACCCGCAGCGCTGAGTCCGCCCGCGAAGCCAAGTCCATGCAAGAGCCCAAACGAAAAAGCCACGAGCCACGGCTTGCGTTGTGCGAGACCGGCCGGGTTTTCTTTTTTTCGGAGAACCTCGTAGGCGACGAAAAGAATACTTAGCGCGATGACGGCCTCGACTGGCGCGGGGGGAACATGCACGAACCCCAGGGTGGCGAGGGTTAAGGTGACGGTATGTGAGAGAGTGAAGGCGCTGACCGTGAAGAGCAATCGGCGGACGCCGTTGACCAACAACAGAAGACCGGAGACGAACAGGAGGTGATCGACGCCTGTGAGAATGTGTTGGATTCCGAGGACGAGATAGGTTCGGGCTACTTCTAAGCGGCGAGGCGCAGCTTCGACGACAAGCGATGGCGAGGAGGACGTGAGTCGCGCCATCTGTGATGAGCCGTCAATACGTTCAATACGAACCAGGACATCGGTGAGCGTGGCAGTCAGCCCAACGATGCGCAGAGCCTGACCAGGTAGCCCGCCCGGACAATTCATGCTCCATCGTTCCGCATACGCATCGTCTGAGAAGGAGCCATGAGGCTGAGAAGTATTGGAGCAATTCTCGGGTAGCTGGACATAAAGGCTGAGGCGCCTATTATCACCAACCGCCGGCACCTTCCAGAAGATATCGTAGGAATAAAGGCCAGACTGGCGGATCTGGAGGTAAGCCGGACGAACCTCGTGGGCAGATGCGTAGTCCCCAAACGCGAGCAATAGCAATAAGCCGCAGACAACGCTCCTCATTGCTGCACCTGCGCCGATTTATTATCCTCGGGCGATTCGATCCTGACGGTATAACGCTTCAGCAGTACTTCGTAGAAATTGTCGGTCGCCTCTCTGCGTCTCGCATTCAGCCATTCGCGGCGGACTTGATCGTGGACCTCAGTAAGCACGGGTAAATGTGCGTCAACGCGCTCGTTAACGAAAACCAGGTGCGCGCCGTAACCAGATTGCACTGGGCCTTGCCATTGGCCTGGCTGCAGTCTGATGAGGCCAGAAGCAAATTGATCTCCGAATGCTTTCTTCACTTCGGTGAGAGAAATGTTTGTGAACTTGCTCTCGAGGAGGAATGGGTCACCGAGAGAGCTACTTTCGGATTCTGGGCGAGATTGGCGAAGCTTTGCGAGGAGACGAATCTCATCGAGTTGAAGGTTTGCACCGTGCAACTGTGGATTCAAATAGACTTGTCGAAAACTGAAGGTAGGCTCCGTCTTGTAAATTTCCAAATGGGATTGCAGGAACCTCTCTAAGTCCGCATCGGATGGCTCCGTCTGGGCGGCGAGGTTTTCAGAGAGGAATTCTAATTTCTGGCGGAGGCGGCGACGGACAATCGTGTCATCGCGATCGAGTCCCATGGCGAGGGCTTCGCGGTAGGCAGCTTCTTCGCGAATGTAGTCGCGGATCAAGCCTTGGAGTTCCTCTTTGGTGGGCGGCCGCTGCCAAGTGCGCGTGAAGCCAATTACGATATTTTCTGCAGTTCCTTGGGTAACCAAGATCTCGCCGGGTTTGTCTGTACGGTGACGGGCTCGGAGGCTGAAGGCGGCGAAGATGGCCGCCCCCAGCAAGAGAAAGTGAAACAGCGGTTCACGAAATAGTTTCATAAATATCTCCAGAGCTACTTGCCCGGCGTGTACCAGATGGGCGAGGTGTAGGCGCGCTCCTGGCCCTTCATCGGGACTTCCGGCGGCATCTGAATGCCGAAATATTTAGCGTCGTATGCAGTCCAACGAGGAGTAGGAATTTCAAGAACACGGACGTAGTAGAAGGCCCGTTGCGAGGGATCGAATTCCGGATCTTTCCACACTTTGATAAGTTCTGATCCGCCGACCGTATTGGTGTATGTAGCGTTTGGAACGTCGACAGTGTCCCCTATTGGAGGAAGCTTGCCTGTTTTGGCATCGGGCTTGCGATCGCCGGACCAGACAGCATCGTATATTTTTTCGTGAGTTTCGCCCTTTTCATCGAGCCATCCCTTGATGACTTGAATGCGATCAAGATTGGCGCCGATGGGGTCCTTCAACGCAGCCACGAGGAAGGTCGGCGCCTTCCCCGTCGGCGCCTGTCTCAGATCACCGCCCATTGGAACACCCTTTGAATAACCGACAATCGCAGGATTGCGAGTGTTGGCATCCGCCGCATCGAAATCCCACCCGCCGAAAAAGCGAACGATCATGCGTGGACCGGTTGTGGCATAAACTTCTTTGCGCTGCATGGCGTCGAAGAGCGCTTCGCGCGTATTTTCGGTAGCCCAAACGCCAGCATAGCCTGAAGCCGTCTGTTCCCATCCCATAATGACGGCGCCGCTCGGAGATTTCACGAAGGGATGCGTCGCCCGAGTCGCGCTTGGCTCCGAGCTGGAGGTTTTGCCCCAAAAGTTGTCCTCGTCCACTGCTGCCAATCCGGTGTGTGCATCCGTAGAACCTATCAGCCCAAATTTGTAGGGGTTAATTCCCAATTCCTTCTCAAGCTTCAATCCATTCCTCAAGGCCGATCGGGCATACTCGAACTCAAGCATTTCTGGTTTCTTCGGTTCACTTAAATCGAGATTGCCTTTGTCCCAGCGCTCGTAATTCGCAAATTCATCGTTGGGCGATAAGAAAGGATGAGTTTCGCCGTCGCCTTTGATCTGAGTGACTTCGTAAATTCGTTCACGCTCGGCGCGCGTTTGGGCATATTCCCGATCAATGGGTTTTCCTGTGAAGGACTCGATAATGGGAAACATTCTGCCGTTGCTTAGATTCCCGTTGTGAGCAATCGCGAGGACTTCGCCTCCGGTTTTTCGTTCGTATTCCGCCATCCACTTCCATAGATCACGTGGGTTGTCACTTCCCAGCGGCCTCAGGGTTGTGAAAGGCTCGACCATGCTGGCCTTGCTCGCGCCATCCCGGAAGAGAATGTTGCGGTGAAGGTTGTTACCCCCCGTGTTTGAAGTCCATTCATATCCGATGAATGCGGTGAATCTGCCTGGCTCGTAGGCTTCTTCGGCCGCTTTGATCTCCTCGTCCCAGCTGGAACGGAAGGAAGATGTGCCGGGTAATGACATAAGTGTTTTCG
>Ga0306920_100002371_pt1 | contig 23820 bp, 18 predicted proteins | sample flu12Cox44000170_FD_204666 | JGI IMG/M metagenome (GOLD analysis project Ga0306920, IMG submission 204666) | Lab enrichment of tropical soil microbial communities from Luquillo Experimental Forest, Puerto Rico - flux4day.12C.oxic.44.000.170 (v2)... | ecosystem: Environmental > Terrestrial >...
GCCTCCGCCGAGGCGGTGACGCGCGGGTCGGGCTTCAGGGTAAGGGGCACTTCGAGGCGCTGCCCGTCGAAGGTGAGACGCACGCGGTAATTGCCAGGCACCGCGAGCGGTCCCTGCGGCTGCCGTGGCGTCGCGTGGGGCACGGCGGAAATGGGATAGCCATGGGTCACGGCCAGCGGTGCCGGATAGCGGAGGTCCCAGACCCAGCGGTGCATGCCGGCGCGCGCGGGCAGGACCTGCGGCGGCTTGATCCAGTACGGCGGGATGAGCTCGCGGGCGAGCTCTTCCGCGCTCGGTTGCGGGGGATCGTTGCTCCTGAAGCGCCGCACTACCGCGCCGCTGCCATCCTGCACCTCGAGCATCACAGGCTGCCGCGCATCGCGCGGCAGGAAGAACTCGAGGATGGCCCCGGCGGGCGGGTTCTCCGCGAGAGGCTCATCCGGCGGAATCGGCGTGTCGGTCCAGGTGCTGCGGTGCATGCGGTACGCGACCGCCGGGCGGAACAGCACGGGCTCGCGCAGTGGCGCCTGCGGCAGCTGCCGCAGGCGCGTGATGTCATCGAGGATCCAGAACGAGCGGCCGTGAGTCGCGAGGATGAGATCGGCCTCGTGGACCCAGAGGTCGCGCATCGAGGTGTGCGGCAGGTTCAGCTGCAGCGATTGCCAGTGATCGCCGTCGTCGAAGGAGACCCACACGGCGGACTCGGTCGCCGCGAACAGCAGCCCACGGCGCTGCGGATCCTCGCGGACAGCGTTGACCGGAGCGTCCTCCGGCAGACCGGCGATGATCGGCTGCCAGGTCCGGCCACGGTCGCGTGTGCGATAGATGTAGGGGCGCAGGTCGTCGATGCGCATGCGGCTCACCGAGACGTACGCGGTATCCGCATCGAAATGTGACGCCTCGATCTGCGTCACCTTGCTCCAGGGTATGAGCTCGGGTGGCGTGACGTTCGACCAGTTACCGCCGCCATCGGCGCTCAGCCACACCAGGCCGTCATCGGTCCCGGCCCACAGCCGGTCGCGGTCGAGCGCTGAGAGTCCGAGCGCGTAGATCACACCGCGCTGGTTTTCCGCGCCCTTCACGCGCAGCTCGCCCACGCTCGCGGGCACCGCGCCCGCCTCGCGCGCGAGGTCCGGACTCACGGTCTGCCAGGTCATGCCGCCGTCGGTCGTGCGGTAGAGACGGTTCGCCGCGTAGTAGAGCGTGTGCGGATCGAGCGGTGAGAACATCAGCGGCTGGGTGCGATGCACGCGCACGTCCGGCCCGCGCACCGGGATCGGCGTGACGTTCTGCACCTGTCCTGTCGACACGTGGTACTTCGACACCTCGCTGCGACCGGCACCGTAGATCAAGTCCGGATCGAGCGGATCGGGCGCCACATAGCCATACTCGATTGCCCCGGCCGGGTGCCAGTCGCGCGCGGTGACGCTGCCATCGTTCCCGCGGCTCGCGATGCAGACCGAGCCGCTCTCCTGCTGCCCGCCGCACACGCGGTACGGGAAGGTCGGTGTGACGCTGACGTGGTAGAGCTGCGCGGTCGGCTGGTTGAACCAGCTGGTCCAGGTTTCGCCGCCATTCACGGTAATGACCGCGCCCTGGTCGCTGACGAGCGCGATGATGCGCGGGTCATTGGGGTTGATCCACAGGTTCTGGTAGTCATCGCCGCCGGGAGCGCCGCGCAGCGGCTGCCAGCTCTTGCCGCCGTCCGTCGATTTCATGGTGACGATGCTGGCGCTGTACACCACATCGGCGTTGGTCGGGTCCACGCGCACCACCGCCAGGTCGTCGCCGCCGATGCGCAACGCCGGCCGCGGATCGGTGGTGATGCGCGTCCAGCTCTCGCCGCTATCCTCGGAGCGAAACACCCCGAGCCCGGCCGCCGATGAATATCCACCCGGCTCGGCGGTGCCGATAATCGCGTACAGCCGCTCTGGAGCCGATGGCGCGATGGCGATGTTGATCTGCGACAGGTTTGCCGGGAGGCCGGTGGTGAGGTGCTTCCAGGTATTGCCGCCGTCACTCGATTTGAAGAGGCCGCCGCCCGTGCCGTTGAATTCGTTCTTGTCTTCCCAGGGTCCGAGGCGCGCCTGCCAGAGCCCGGCGTAAACGATCTCGGGGTGCGCGGGATCGATGGCAACCGCGGAGCCACCGGTGTCCGCATCCTTGTAGAGAATGCGTTGCCAGGTCGCGCCGGCATCCAGCGATCGGTAGATGCCGCGCTCGGGATTGGGGCCGAAGGGCCGGCCCAGGACCGCGGCGAACAGACGCGACGGATCGCGTGGATCGACCGCGAGATCTGCGATCTGCTGTCCCGCGGTGAGGCCGAGGTGGGTCCAGCTGCGGCCGCCATCGCGTGAGCGGTAGATGCCGTCGCCGACCGACAGGTCCGGCCGCAGCAGCCCCTCGCCGCTCGCCACGTAGACAATGTTGGGGTCGGAGGGCGCGACCGCTATCGCCCCGATCGACTGCGTCGGCTGCCCATCGAATATCGGCCGCCAGGTGCGGCCCGCATCGTCCGTTTTCCACACTCCGCCGTTCACCGCGCCGATGTAGCAGACACTCGGTTGCCTCGGTACGCCCGCCACTGCACGCGTGCGCCCGCCGCGCATCGGCCCGACCATGCGCCAGGCGAGATCGCCGAAGGTGTCCGAGGGCAGCGGCTGCGCCGGCGCCGCGTCGGCGAACAGGGCGAGACCCAAGAGACTCGCTACCAGACCTGATCTCATGACGAGACCTGATGGCGATTTCTGCACGCGCCTACCGGTATTGTTTGTAGGATTTCTCTTCGACCAGGCGTGATCCGAGCTGCAGGTTGATGCGCTTCTTGATGGCTGCACGCTCGTCGTTGCAGATATAGACGGCGCGGGCGAGATCGATGAACTCGCGATCGAAGGTCTGGCGCGCTTCCTTGTCGCGGATGCGATCCTCGATGTCCCAGAGCCGCTCGTTGACGTTCTCGAGTGCGCGTTCATCGAGCGACACATCGTGCGAGGCGGCGCCGGAGTCCTTCCAGGTCTGCTCGAGCAGCGACAGTTCCAGCTTGACGTTGGCGAGCTTGGCGGCGTCCTGGATGCGCGCCACCTTGATCCTGAGGATGGTGATCTTGTCGAGCAGCTCGGCGGGGGAGAGGGGGACGAGAACCTCTTTCATGATGGCGATCCTAGCAACTCGTCGAGCTTCGCGGTCACCTCATCGACCTTGATGAGGTCCATCACCCCCGGCTCCTCGATCTTGTGCGTCCAGGGGAGCTCGTCCGGTTCGCAGCCGCGAAAGGTGCGCGCCGCATCCGGGTAGGCATCGACGCACCAACGCCCGGAGAGGTACGGTCCGCTGCGCGCCGGGTTGGTGGCGGCATAAAGCCCCACGACCGGGGTGCCCGCCATGGTGGCCATATGCGCGGGACCTGAGTCGGGGGTGAGGAGCACACTGGCGCGCGCGAGGAGCGCCAGCAGCTCCGGCAGCGTGTCCCTGCCGATCTGGTTGGTGAGTGGGACCTGGCAGGCGTGCTCGATGTCCGCTCCCATGCGCTGCTCGCTCTCGCTCGGACCACCGGCGAGAATCACGCGCATGTGGTGACGCCCGACCGCGTGCCGGGCGACCGCGGCATAGCGTGCCGCGCGCCAGTTACGCAGCGGATGTCTCGAGCACGGGCTGATGACCAGCGTCGGCTGGCGGTCCGGGACCAGGCGTTCGGCATAGGCGAGGGCCTCCGCCGGCAGCTTCAGGTCCCAGCGCAGCAGCCGGTCGGTGATCCCGAGAGCCGCCGGGAAGCCGAAGAAGCTGTCGAGCACGTGCTCGTTCCTGCGCGCCGCGATGCGTGCGTTGGTGAACAGCCATTGCAGCTCACGGGCGCGCGCGCGATCGAAGCCGAGCTTCACGCGCGCCGGGACGCAGGAGGCCACGAGGCTCGCGCGGAGTGCCAGCTGCATGTGCAACAGCACCTCGAAGCGTCGACCCGCGAGCTCGCGGCGCAGCGCCGTCAGTCCGGCGAGGCTGGCGCGCTTGTCGACGGTGATAAACTCCACCCCATCGAGGAGCCTCATGAGACGCGCCTCGCTCCTGCCGATGATCCAGGTGAGCTGCGTCGCCGGCCAGGCCTGTTGTAAGGTGCGCACGATCGGCACGACGTGACAGGCATCACCGATCGCCGAGAGCCGGAGGATGCAGACACTGCGTGGCGGCTCGGAAAGAGGCAACGTCATGGGGTTAGGTTCGTGAATGGGCGCTGGGCGCTCGGGCCGGAGGTGAAACGCAGCGCCCTCGCGGGCGGCGCCATGCTATATGACACCTCCCGCGCGGGCAATTTGAGCGCCGACTGGTTCGAGCCGCGCTACTGGGAGGCGCTCGGAGCGCTCGCGGGCAGCGCGCGCGGTCGCGCGGCCGCGCAATTCGTCGACAGCTCCGACGGGCAGCGCTACGTACTGCGTCACTATCGCCGTGGCGGCCTGATGGCCCGCTTATCCGCTGACCGCTTCGTGTGGCACGGGGAGGAGAGCACGCGCCCGTTCGCCGAGTGGCGACTCACCTACCGTTTGCACCGCGCCGGGCTTCCGGTGCCGGCGCCGATCGCGGCGCGCTACCGCCAGCGGGGCTCGAGCTACACGGGCGACATCATCACCGAGCGGCTCCCGACGGTCGGCTCGCTCGCCGAGTGTCTGCGCACGGGTGCGCTCGCCACGCTGACATGGGTCGGCATCGGCCGCTGCATCCGGCGCTTCCACGACCTCGGTGTCTGCCACGCCGACCTCAACGCGCACAACGTGCTGTTGAGCGAAGAGAACGTGTACCTGATCGACTTCGATCGGTGTCAGCTGCGCGGGCCTGGGTTATGGCGCGATAGCAATCTGGTACGGCTGCGCCGCTCGCTCGAGAAGGTGACCTGGGCGCTGCCGGCAGAGCGTTTCGGGGAATCGGACTGGCACGCGCTCCTCGACGGCTACCGCCAGCCGTCGCCACGGAGCGAGCCGCCGCCCGGGTAAGCCAAGGCCCGCTCTTGCGATTTCTCTACCTGCTGGCCGTCTATCTCGCCGCGCCGGTCGTTTCCGCCATGTTGCTGTGGCGCGGGCTGCGCGATCGCAGCTACTGGGACAACTTCCGCGAGCGCTTCGGCTTCGGCGCGCGCCTCGCGCCGCACGGCGTCTGGCTGCACGCCGTCTCGGTGGGCGAGGTACAGGCCTGTGCGCCGCTGGTGAGCGCACTCGCCCGGCGCCATCCCGGTGTGCCGCTCACGGTGACGACTTTCACCCCGACCGGGGCTGCGCGGGCGCGGGCGCTATTCGGCAACCTCGCGCAGGTGCGCTACGTTCCCTACGACCTGCCGGGGGCGGTAGGCCGCTTCTTCCGCCGGGTGCAGCCACGACTTGCAGTCATTTTCGAGACCGAGCTCTGGCCCAACCTGTATCGGGAGTGCGGCCGGCGCCGCATACCGCTCGTGCTGGCGAGCGCGCGCATCTCGGCGCGCTCGGCCGGACGGTACCAGCGACTGGGGACGCTGTTCCGCGAGACGCTCTCGCGCACCGCCCTGGTGGCGGCTCAGGGGGCCGGGGACGCCGAGCGCTTCCGCGCGCTCGGGGCGGACCCGGCGAGTACCCACGTGACGGGCAACATCAAGTTCGACTTCGAGTTACCGCCGGATATCGCGGCCCGCGGTGCACGGCTGCGTGCGCAGTACGCCGACGGGCGGCCGCTGTGGGTCGCGGGCAGCACGCGCGGCGGCATCGAGGAGCAGGCGGTGCTCGAAGCGCAGGCGCGGGTGCGCGCCCAGCATCCCGGCGCGCTGCTGGTGCTCGCTCCGCGTCACCCGCCGCGGTTCGATGAGGTCGAGCAGGCGCTCCACGCGAGCGGTATCAACTGCGTGCGCCGCTCCACGGCCGCCGGGATCGTCACCAGTGCTGCCTGCGAGGTGCTGCTGCTCGACTCCCTCGGGGAGCTGCTGGATTTCTACGCAGCGGCGGATGTGGCTTTCGTCGGCGGCAGTCTCGTTCCCGTGGGCGGCCACAACCTGCTCGAGCCCGCAGCCCTCGGCGTACCGATCCTCACGGGCCCGCACAACGAGAACAGCGAAGAGATCGCGCGGCTCCTGGTCGCGCGCGGTGCGGCGGAGGTGGTGCACGATGGCGCCGAGCTCGGCGGACGTGTCAGCGCGCTGCTCGCGGAGCCGGCCGAGCGCGAGCGCATGGGTGCAGCGGGGCGCGCTTCGGTCGACAGCAACCGCGGCGCGCTCGCGAAGCTCCTGGCGCTCATCGAGCCGCTGCTGGAGGAAAGCAGCGGCTAGCCGGGCCCCCACCAGCCGGGGTCCCCAAGAAATTGCGCATCTTGCTGACCCGTGAGCGCTCGCCGAGCGCGGTAAGCGCAATTTCTTGGGGTGGTTCTCGTGGGGTGGCTCAGCGCCTGCCCTGCGGCCGCGGCGTCTGCGGCGGCGCTGTTGGCGGCAGCGGCTGGCTCGGCGGTACCGTCGGTGTCAGGGACTCCGGGGTCGCGACCGCAGGCGAGGTGGGCACCATGACCGTCAGCCAGTTGTTGAGCTCGGTGAGTTGCGTGCGATCGAGGTTGCCGGCGGCCAGTCGCAGCTGCAGCACACTCACGATGTATTCGTAGCGCGCGCTGGCGTAATCGGTCTGCGCCTGCACCAGCAGCCGCCGCGCGTTGAGCACGTCGACGGAGGTGCGCGTGCCGACTTCGTAGCCCGCCTCGGTTGCCTTGAGTGAGGTCTGGTTGGACTCGACCGCCTGGCGCAGCGCCTGCACCCGCGCGATGCCGCTGATCACGCCGAGGTAAGCATCGCGGGCCTGGCGCTCGGTGGCACGCGAGCTCTGCACGACGCCTTCCTTGGCCGCGATCCACTGGTACTGGGCCTGGCGCACCTTCGACTGCGTGAAGCCGCCACTGTAGATCGGCAACGTGAACTGCAGGCCGATCTGGCGATCATTGACCTTGCTGTCGACGTTGGAAAATGGCGTGCCGTCGAAGACCTGATCCGAGCTGGTGTAGTTCCAGGAGCGGCCTGCCACCAGATCCAGGGTCGGCAAGTGCCCGCCCTGGGCTACCCGGACGTTTTCCCGGGCAATATCCGCCTGCAGCCGGCTCGAGATGAGCGTCAGGTTCTGTTCGAGCGAGATGTTGACCCAGCGACCCTCATCGGCCGGCTCGGGGTTGTTGAGCGGCATGTCGGGCCCGGGCTTGGCGAGAGCGTCGTACTGCTGCCCGGTGATCTCCTGCAGCTGAACCTCGCTCGTGGCGAGGGTGCGCTTGGCGGCAATCACGGTGGACGCGGCGCTGTCGCGAGCCGCCTTGGCGTCCTCCACATCCGTGATGGCGATCAGCCCGACCTCGAAGCGCTTGTTGGCCTGATCGAGCTGGCGTGAAATCGCCTCGAGGGCGGTCTGATCCGCTTGCAGCGTGTCGTACGCGGTGAGCACGTTGAAGTAGGCCTGCGACACGCGCAGGATCAGCTGCTGCTCGGCGGCGGCGTAGTTGGCCTCTGCCTGCGCCACCTCGTGACTCGCCGCCCTGAGCGCCATCCAGTTGGACCACGAGAACACGTTCTGGCGCAGACTGAGCGCCCACTGCTGGATGGTGTTGTCGATCTGGTCGGCGGTGCGCGCCACTACCAGTTGCGGGGGAGCACCGGGGGTAGCGGCCGCCACCTCGAAGATCTGGCTCTGAAACCCGGACGAGTGGTCGCGGGTGATGCCGGCGGTGCCGTTCAGCTGCGGCAGCAGCGCCGCCAGCGCCTGGGGCTTGGACTCGCGCGCCGCGAGCCGGTTGGCATCGGCCTGACGGATGACCGGGTCGTTGTGCAGCGCGTCCTCGAATACGCCGATCAAATCCTTGGCGGGCGCGGCGAGCGGCAGTGCAAATAAATAAAGAGCGAGGGTCGCGGCGCGATTCATGGCATTTCCCTTCGGTCAGTGAGCCCGGGCGGACCCCCGGGGCGTCAGAACGTGAATTCCGGCGGTCGCACCGCGTTCACCAGCGGATCGATGACGGTCTCGAACAGGCTCCGGGTGGTTACGGAGTCCTCGGAGGTGCGTCTCACCAGCCGGGCGTCCATCACCGGCGCCTCGCCAACTACCACGAACAAACGGCCACCGACGGTCAGCATGCGCTCGAAGCGCACATCGTAAACCGGAAGCGACGCGGTGAGGGCGATCACATCGTAGCGGGTGCCACCATCGCCCAGCATGGCATCCGCGTCCACCACCTCGACATCGCGCAGGCCGAAGAGCGCCAGGTTGCGGCGCGCCGTCTCGGCCAGCTCGGGGAATAGCTCCAGGGTGCGCACCTGCGCCGCCATCGCCCGCAGACACGCGGTGACGAATCCGGTACCGGCGCCGACCTCGAGCACCCGCTCGGAGGCAGCCGGCAGCAGCGCCTGCAGCAGTCGGCCGACCACACTGGGACGCAACATATGCTGGCCACTGGGCAGCGGCACCTCGGCGTCGGCATAGGCCCGGTAACGCTGTCCCTGCGGGACGAACAGCTCGCGTGGCACCTTGCGCATGACGTCGAGCACGCGCTCATCGAGCACGTCCCAGGCGCGTACCTGTTGCTCGATCATCTGATCGCGGGCATTCGCCGTCTGCACCCTGGCCTCCACGATTGGACTTATTGTCACGCCTGAAAAGGCCGGAGAACTTAAGGGTTTTCGGGGGCGCTGCCAAGCCGCCCTGCGACGAGATATGGTGAAATACCGACGGGGCGAGGCCTTCGCTGAGATATGCTTGTCCTATCAATAAGCCACTGGCGCGACAAGTCGAATCAGAAGCGCCTGCGGCGGAGCCCAGCGGGGACCCCGAGCGGAAAGCTTGAGAAGAAAAGCAGATGTCGATTGCCGGGCTTTTGTCCCTTCTCTTCGCGCTGATCGCCGCCCTGCTCCTGGTCCTGTTCGCGTTGCAGCGCCGCGACCTGCGCAAGATCGCTGAGCTGTCGCAGCAATTGCAGCGCGTCGCGATCGGTGGTCGCCTGCCAGGGCGCGTGGAGGTCACGAGCGACAAGCCCGAGGTCGCCGCACTCATCACCGCCGTCAACCACCTGCTGACGCGCAGCGGCTCACCGGGCGAGCGCGAGGCCGCGTACGCGCCCAAGCTGTTCGCCGAGCTCGGCGACCGCATTCACGAGGCGGTGCTGGTGCACGGCGATGTGATCCTGTACGCCAATCGTCAGTTCGCCAGCTTCGTCGGCGTCGATCGCGCCGAGCTCATCGGACGGCGTCTCGCCGATCTCGTGCCCCCGGAGTATTCCGAACTGGTGAGCGAGAACATCCAGCGGCGTCTCACGGGCGAGAGCGCCGCCGAGCGCTACGAGATCGACATGGTAGGCCTCCAGGGCCAGATGACACGCCTCGAGATCGCCTCCAACCCGATCGAATACGACAAGGGCAGCGCGCTGCTGATCACCGGTGTCGAGATCCTGCCGACGCAGACCGTGCAGGCAATGCGGCTGCCCGAAGCGGCCTCCGAGGCCCGGGCGCTGGCGCTCAATTCGCTCGCCGAGGCGATCATCGCCACCGACCGGGACGGCCGCATCACCTACATGAACCCGGCGGCGGAACAGCTCACCGGCACTGCCGCGGATGCGGCCGCTGGTAAGCTGCTCGAGGAGATCGTAAGCCTGGTCGATGAGACCGATCGCCGGCTGCTTTCGGATCCGGTGCACCAGGCGCTCACCAGCGGTGCCGCCGTGAACCTCAGCCGCCGGACGCTCATGCTGTCGCGCGGCAACGGCAGCGAGCGCTCGATCGAGCTGTCGGCTTCGCCGATCCGCAACAGTGCGCGCGAGCTCATGGGCGCTGTGGTGATACTGCACGATGTCACCGAGATGCGCGGGCTGACGCGCCAGATGTCCTACCAGGCGACGCACGATGCGCTCACCGGTCTCGTCAACCGGCGCGAGTTCGAGCGACGCCTCGAGGAAGCGATCGAGAGCGGTCACCGTGGCGACGGGCAGCACGTGCTCGCCTACCTCGATCTCGATCGGTTCAAGCTGGTCAACGACACCAGCGGTCACCTCGCCGGCGACAGCATGCTGCGCGAGATAGCGAAGCTCCTGCGTGATGCGGTACGCGACAGCGACACGGTCGGGCGGATCGGTGGCGATGAGTTCGGCATCCTGCTGGTCGGCTGCCCGCTCGATAAGGCGCGGCAAATCGCCGACGACGTGACCCGAGCGGTTGGCGACCATCGCTTCGTCTGGCGCGACAAGATCTACAACATCGGCGCCTCGATCGGGCTGGTGGAGATCTCGCGCGAGAGCGGCACGCTGGAAGAGTTGATAACCGCCGCCGACACCGCCTGCTACGTCGCGAAGAAGCAGGGTTCGGGGCGCGTCGTGGTGTACTCGGCGCGTGATGAGGCACTGGCGCGCCACACCGGCGAGATCCAGTGGCTGCAGCGCCTGCAGTCGGCGCTCAAGGACAACCGCTTCCACCTGTACTACCAGGTGATCGTGCCGGCGCACGAGGAGGAGGGCGGCCCGGCCATGGAGGTGCTGGTGCGGCTGCAGGACGAATCCGGGCACGATCTGCTGCCGGCGGAGTTCATGCGCGCCGCGGAGCGCTATCGTCTCATGGGACTGGTGGATCGCTGGGTCGTGCAGACCACGCTCGCCGCGCTCGGCCGCGGCGCCATCGCCGTCGACGCCCGCCGCAGCGTCGCCATCAACATCTCCGGACAGACCCTCGGGGATGCGCAGTTTCTCGAGTTCGTGGTGGAGTGCCTCGACAGCACCGGTGTCACCCCCGGACAGGTGTGCTTCGAGATCGCCGAGAGCGCGGTGATCGCCAACCTCGATCACGCGCGCCGCTTCGTCGGAGTGCTGCACGGCATGGGTTGCCAGTTCGCGCTCGATGATTTCGGCTCCGGGGTCGGTTCCTTCTCCAACCTCAAGACGCTGCCGCTCGACTATCTGAAGATCGACGGCTCCTTCATCCGCAATCTCGCCCGCGACAGCGTCAATCAGGCGATGGTGACCGCGATGATCAAGCTCGCGCGCACGCTGAACTTCAAGGTGATCGCCGAACAGGTCGAGGACAGCGCGGCCGAGGAGGCGGCGCGCCGCATGGGAGTCGATTACCTGCAGGGGTACGCCATCGGCCGACCACAGCCGCTGCAGCTGGCGGCGTGAGCCGGTCTCGGGGCGAGTCCCGCGAGCAAGACGTTTGCTCCGACACCCTCCGATGGACCGTGTTGGGGAGCAAACAGCCGGCCGAAGTGCCACCCGAATGGGTATTCCGCGAGACTCAGCCGCTACGCATTGGGCAGGCGCCCTGGAGAGGCCGGCAGTTTGGTTCGTTGTTGGGCGACGCGAGATTTAACGCTTTGCTGCGCAAACGTCTCGCTCGCGTGCCCCGTTCCACAGACGCTCAGCGCCACCGCTGCAGTCTGGCCGCGTCGCACGGTGTAGCGGGCAAAAGCCGCGCCTTTTGCCCGCGGAAACTAAGCTGATGTCCGCCGAAATCGCCGCAGGCGATTTCGGCCAATCCAACTACAGCAGCGGCACCATCAGCAGTGCCACGATGTTGATGATCTTGATCAGCGGGTTGATGGCGGGACCGGCGGTGTCCTTGTAGGGATCGCCAACGGTATCGCCAGTGACCGCCGCCTTGTGGGCCTCCGAGCCCTTGCCGCCGAAGTGGCCCTCCTCGATGTACTTCTTGGCGTTGTCCCAGGCGCCGCCACCGGTCGTCATGGAGATGGCGACGAACAACCCGGTGACGATGGTGCCGATCAACAAGCCCCCGAGCCCGCGCACCCCCGCCCCCGTTCCCATGAGGGAATTGAGGACCAGCACGAGCACGATCGGCACCAGGATCGGCAGCAGCGAGGGCACGATCATCTCGCGGATGGCGGAACGCGTCAGCATGTCCACCGCGCGCGAGTAGTCCGGCTTCTCGGTGCCGGCCATGATCCCCTTGATCTCGCGGAACTGGCGGCGCACCTCGTTCACCACCGAGCCTGCGGCGCGCCCCACCGCCTCCATGGCCATGGCGCCGAACAGGTACGGCACGAGCCCGCCGATGAACAGGCCGATGATCACTGCGGGATCCGACAGCGAGAAGTTGGCGAGCTTACCGGCGGCTTCGAGGTTGTGGGTGTAGTCCGCGAACAGCACGAGCGCGGCCAGTCCTGCGGAGCCGATGGCGTAGCCCTTGGTCACCGCCTTGGTGGTGTTGCCGACCGCATCGAGCGGATCGGTGATGGCGCGCACCTCCTTCGGCAGACCCGCCATTTCGGCGATGCCGCCGGCGTTGTCGGTGATCGGGCCGTAGGCATCGAGCGCGACGATCATGCCGGTCATCGACAGCATCGAGGTGGCGGCGATCGCGATGCCGTACAGGCCGCCGAGCTTGTAGGAGCCCCAGATGGCGAGGCACACCGCGATCACCGGCAGCGACGTCGACTTCATCGACACGCCAAGTCCCGCGATGATGTTGGTGGCGTGACCGGTCTGCGAGGCCGCCGCCACCTTGCGCACCGGGCTGTACTCGGTCGCGGTGTAGTACTCGGTGATCATGATCATCGCCGCCGTGAGCGCCAGGCCGATGAGCGCGCAGAAGTAAATCGCCGCGTTGCCCGGCATGATCTGCTGCGTGATGAACCAGAAGGCTACCGCCGACACGAGACCTGAAACGATCACGCCCTTGTAGAGGGCGGTCATGATCTTGCCGCCGGCGCGCGTCGAAACGAAAAAGGTGCCGATGATGGAGGCGATGATGGAAGCCGCACCGAGGGCGAGAGGGTAGGTCACCGCGGCGAGCGCAGCGTTGGCACTGTCGCGCGCGTACAGCAGGCCGCCGAGCAGCATGGTCGCGACCATGGTGACGGCGTAGGTCTCGAAGAGATCGGCCGCCATGCCGGCGCAGTCGCCGACGTTGTCACCGACGTTGTCGGCGATCACCGCGGGGTTGCGCGGGTCGTCCTCGGGGATGCCCGCCTCGACCTTGCCGACCAGGTCGGCGCCGACATCGGCGCCTTTGGTGAAGATCCCGCCGCCGAGGCGCGCGAAGATCGAGATCAGCGAGCCGCCGAAGGCAAGGCCCACCAAGGCGTGCAGCGCCCCCTCGTTGCCGAGCGTGGGCCGCAGCAGGGTGTAGTAGCCGGCCACCCCGATCATCGCCAGACCCACCACGAGCATGCCCGTGATCGCGCCGCCGCGGAACGCCACGCTGAGCGCGGCGTTGAGCCCCTGGGTCGCCGCCTGCGCCGTGCGCACGTTGGCGCGCACCGAAATGTTCATGCCGATGTAACCGGCGAGTCCCGAGAGCAGCGCGCCGATCGCGAAGCCGCCCGCGGTCGGCCAGCCGAGCTTGGAGAAGCCGATGATCAGGAAGAGCACGATACCGACGATGAGGATGGTGCTGTACTGGCGGTTGAGATAGGCCTTGGCACCGGCCTGGATGGCCGCGGCGATCTCCTGCATTCGGGCGCTGCCGGCCGGCAGGCGCAGGATGGCAGTCATCGAAAACACGCCGTACAGCACGGCGAGTACCCCGGCCGCGATCGCGGCCCACAGCCACTGGGTGGCATCCATCAGGAAATCTCCCCCGGAAAAAAGGCCGCGCACTATAGCATGCCGCGAACGCTTCCCGGCCGCGGGGCGCCGCGCCCGCACCGCAGCAAGGAGGCTCAGACCTTGAATTCGTCCTTGAGCTTGCGCCGAGCCGACACGCCCTTGATGTGCACGTAGTCGGGCAGACCGTCGCGGTAGGGCGGATAAGCCTCCCCGGCGATCAACGGCTCGAGGTAGCGGCGACATGCCGCGGTGATGCCGAAGCCGTCCTCGCGGATGTACTCGCGCGGCAGCTTCTTTTCCTTGTTGGCAACCTCCGCGAGCGGCACGTGACTGATCGACCAGCGGTACGGGCGCTGGGCCCGACGCACGATGACCGGCATGACCGCATTCACGCCCTGCAGCGCGAGCTCTACGGCTGCCTTGCCCACCGCGTACGCCTGCTCGACGTCGACCTTCGAGGCGATGTGCCTTGCTGCGCGCTGCAGGTAGTCGGCCACCGCCCAGTGGTACTTGTAGCCATGCGCCTCGCGCACCATGTTGGCCACGACCGGTGCGACACCACCGAGCTGCGTGTGCCCGAACGCGTCCCGCGTACCGGCATCCGCGAGGAATTTACCATCGGCGTACGCCACACCTTCGGACGCCACGATGACGCAGTAGCCGTAGGCCTCGACCGCGGCACGCACGCGCTCGAGAAAGTGCTGCTGCTCGAAGGGCACCTCGGGGAAGAGGATAATGTGCGGTGCCTCCGCGGGGCTCTTGCCCGCGAGTCCGCCGGCCGCCGCGATCCAGCCGGCGTGCCGGCCCATGACCTCGAGCACGAACACGCGCGTCGAGGTGCGCGCCATCGAGGCCACATCGAGCGCCGCCTCGCGCGTCGAGACCGCGACGTACTTGGCCACCGAGCCGAAGCCGGGGCAGCAATCGGTGTGCGGCAGGTCGTTGTCGACCGTCTTGGGCACTCCGACGCAGGTGATCGGAAAGCCGAGCGAGGCGCCGAGCTGCGACACTTTGAGCGCGGTGTCCATCGAGTCGTTGCCGCCGTTGTAGAAGAAATAGTCGATGTTGTGCGCCCGGAATACCTCGATCAGCCGCTCGTACTCGGCACGGTTCTGATCGATGCCCTTCAGCTTGAAGCGCGCCGAGCCGAAGGCCCCCGCGGGTGTGTACTTGAGCCCACGGATGGTCGCGCGGCTCTCGCGGCCGACATCGATCAGGTCTTCGGTGAGCGCGCCGACGATACCGTCGCGACCGGCGTACACCTTGCCGATCCGCCTCGAGCGCAGCGCCGTCTCGATCACGCCACAGGCCGAGGCGTTGATGACAGCAGACACCCCGCCCGACTGGGCGTAGAAGGCATTTCTCACGGCGTTTTTCTTCATGGCGGAAGAATAACGCACCCCGCGCAATGCCGGCGACGCCGGTTTGTTTGACCTCGCGGGGAGCGGCCTGGCCACGGCAGGGTGGTTTGACCTCGCCGCAGGCGGCCGGTAACGTTGCGGGCCTTTGTGCTGCCGTCGGCAGCCGCCTCCGTCACGACAACCATGCGCATCGTCCTGTTGGGCGCCCCCGGCTCGGGCAAAGGTACGCAGTCTCAGCGGCTCATGCAGCAGGAGCACATCCCGCAGATCTCGACCGGGGATCTGCTGCGCGCCGCGGTCGCGCGCGGCACGGAGCTCGGGCGCAAGGCCAAGGAGGCGATGGACGGCGGCCGGCTCGTCGCCGATCAGCTGGTGCTCGGCCTGATCCGCGAGCGACTGGCGGAGCCCGACGCGCGTCGCGGCTTCATTCTCGATGGCTTCCCGCGCAATCTCGCCCAGGCCCAGGCGCTCGATCGGCTGCTCGCCACGCTGCGGCAACCTCTCGATCTCGTGGTGCAGCTCGAAGTCGACTACGGTGAGCTGGTGCGGCGTATCGCCGGCAGACGCACGTGTGCGGACTGTGGACGGGTATTCAACCTGTTCACCGCCCCGGGCCAGCTGAGCGAGAACGAGGTGTGTCCGCGCACCGGTTCAGCTCACCGGCTCATCCAGCGGCCCGACGACAACGAAGCTACCGTGACCGAGCGGCTGCGGGTGTACGACGAGCAGACGCGGCCGCTCATCGAGTTCTATCGCGCGCGCGGCCTGCTGCGCGTCATCAACGCGGAAGGTGAGGTCGATGAGGTGACGCGGCGCCTGGAGCAGGCACTGCATGCCATCGAGAGGCCGAAAGCGGCCAAGACCGCTCGCGCCTCGACCCGCAAGCTGGGCAGCCCGAAGCGCAGCGCGCCGCGCCGGGGAGCGTCGCGGCGCGCTGCCAAGTCAGCGTCGGGCATGCGGCGCAAAGCCGCAGCAACGGCCCGCGCTGCCAGCAAGGGCAAACCTCCGCGCCGCGCACCGGACGGGACCCGTACGGGCACGCGGCGGGGCGCGCGTCGCGCGCGCCGCTAAACCACCCCGGAAAATTGCGCTCGCCGCGACTGGTGAGCGCACCACGGCTTGTAAGATGCGCAATTTTCCGGGGACCCCGGTGGCGGAGTGTTTCAGAGCGCGTTGAGCAACCGCTCGCCGAGCACCGCCCTGCGCCAGCCGCGCAGCAGCGCACTCTCGCGCCGCCCCTCGGCGAACTGCTCGAGATCGCGTCGTGTTGCCAGCACCTCCGGCACGAGGTTGAGCTCGCGTGCCACCGCCTGGCTGAGACTGCTCAACTTTCTCACCAGCGCTGCTTTCATTGGATCAGGCCGCGAGCGGCCGGGAAGTGCCGGTGGCGGCCGCGGTACCTGGGCACGCTCGACGCACTCGAGCAGCTCCGCGCCGCGCCGTTTCATCAGGCCCGGTGGCATCTCTGGAATCGTTGCCAAGGCCGTCAGCGTACGCGGCACCTGCATCACGATCTCACGCAGCACGGCATCGTCGAGGATCCAGCCACGCGGGCGGTTGTGCTCGATTGCCGCGCGCTCGCGCCACGCGGCCAGCGCGCGCGCCAGGCGCTCGCGCGGCGGATCGAGTGGCCGCAGTCCCTTCAACCGCAGCCAGGCATCTTCGGGCGCGACCGTCAGTGTGCTCTCGTCGGCGAGCGTGGCGAGCTCCTCGGCGAGCCAGTCGAGGCGGCGGAGGCGCGCCAGCTCCTCCTGCAGGCGCGCCGCGAGCGGCAGCAGGTAGCGCACGTCATCGAGGGCGTACTCGATCTGCTCGGCCGACAGCGGCCGCCGCGACCAGTCAGTGCGGGTGTGCGATTTGTCGAGCCGCTGTCCGAGCAAACGCCACACCGCCTCCGCATAACCCACCTGCGCCGGCAGGCCCGTGAGGCTCGCAGCGATCTGGGTGTCGAATACCGGCCGCGTGAGCCCGGTCACCGGCAGCAGCACCTCCAGATCCTGACGCGACGCATGCATCACCTTCAGCACGCTTTCTTGCCCGAGCACGCGTGCGAGCGAGGCGAGGTCCGGCAGCGCCAGCGGATCGATGCACACGGCCTCGCCCGCAGTGGCGACCTGCACCAGACACAGCTGCGCGCGGTAGGTGCGCTCGCGCAGGAACTCGGTATCGAGGCCGATACGCGCGAGGCCGCCGAGAGCTGTGGTGAACGCGGCGAGTGCCGGCGCTGTGGAGACTATGGGCTGCAAAACCGGATCTGTGATGGATCTGTACAATCGAGACATCGGGCCGCGCCATTATGCGAGGCCTGCGCCATTATCGAAAGACATGAGCGAGTTCATCCGACTGTACGCGCAGATCGCACTGCTGCGCCGGGGACCGCAGGACCTGCCAGCCTCACCGCTGCTGCTCGTGCTGACGGTCGCTGCCTTTCTCGCCGTGAACTTCGTGGTGAGCAGCCTGCTGCCGCCGGACAACCGCTGGCGTGAGATCCTGGTGGTGGCCACGCTGTTCACGCTGCTGTGGTACGTGCTGCTGCTGCGGCTCGCCGGCCGGCCCGAGCGCACGCTGCAGACCACTACCGCGGTGTTCGGTTTCCAGACGGTGCTCGCGCCGCTGGTGATCGGCTGTGGCTGGTTGGCGCGCCGCTTCAGCCCGGACTCGCCCTGGCAGGTGCCCATCATGTGTGTGGTGCTGCTGCTGCTCGCGTGGGTGATCGCCGCAAACAGCTACATCGTGAGGGCGGCGCTCGAGTGGTCCGCAACCTCGAGCGTGGTGCTGGTGATCCTGCAGACCGTCGCCGGCGGGCTGCTGCTCGCCGCGCTGTTTCCTCCCATCAAGGCGTGAACGCGGCGATGCACGTCCATATTCTCGGCATCTGCGGCACGTTCATGGGCGGGATCGCCGCGATCGCGCGCGCCGCGGGCTTCAAGGTCACGGGCTCCGACCGCAACGTCTACCCGCCGATGAGCACACAGCTCGAGGCACTCGGTATCACCCTCACGGAAGGCTTCGACGCCGCGCAGCTCACGCCAAGCCCCGATGTAGTGGTGGTCGGCAACGTCATGACGCGTGGCCAGCCGGTGGTGGAAGCGCTGCTCGAGAGTGCTCTGCCGTACCTTTCGGGACCGGAGTGGCTGGCGCGCGCGGTGTTGAAGGACCGCTGGGTGCTCGCGGTCGCGGGCACCCACGGCAAGACCACGACCGCCTCGCTCCTCGCCTGGATCCTCGAGCACGCTGGCCTCGATCCCGGCTTCCTCATCGGCGGTGTGCCGGCCAACTTCGGCGTGAGCGCACGCCTCGGCAGCGCGCCGTTCTTCGTCATCGAGGCGGACGAGTACGACACCGCGTTCTTCGACAAGCGCGCGAAGTTCGTGCACTACCGGCCGCGCACCGTGGTCCTCAACAACCTCGAATACGACCACGCCGACATCTATCCCGACGTCGGCGCCATCCAGCGCCAGTTCCACCACCTGGTGCGCATCATCCCCGGCAGCGGCCGCATCGTCTGGAACGCCACCGACGCACTGCTGCGGGAAACTCTCGCCATGGGCTGCTGGACCCCGCTCGAGGGTTTCGCGCGCGCACCGCACCCCGATGCGCTGTGGAGCGCGCAACCGTTGCCCGGCGCCGCCGATTTCTCGCGCTTCGAGGTGCTCGAGGGCGAGCGCCCGCGGGGTACGGTCGAGTGGTCGCTCATCGGCGCGCACAACGTGGAGAACGCGCTCGCCGCGATCGCCGTCGCGCGTCACGCGGGCGTGGAGGTGCCGCGCGCGGTCGCCGCGCTCAGGGACTTCGAGGGCATCGCGCGCCGTCTGCAGCTGCGCGGTGAGGTGAACGGCATCCGCGTGTACGACGACTTCGCCCACCATCCGACGGCGATCGCCACCACCATCGATGGCCTGCGGCGCCGCGCCGGGGCGGCGCGCATCCTGGCGGTGCTCGAGCCGCGCTCGCACACCATGCGCATGGGCGTGCATCAGCACACGCTCGCCCCCTCACTCGCCGGCGCCGACGAAGTGTGGCTGTATACACCGCCGGACCTCGGCTGGGACACCGGCACGGTGCTGCGCGCGCTCGCCGGACGCGGCCACGCCGGCGGCGATGTCGAGGCACTGGCACGCGAGCTCGCGCGCGCCGCGCGCCCCGGCGACCAAGTGCTCATCATGAGCAACGGCGGCTTCGGCGGGTTGCACGGCAAGCTCATCGCCGCGCTGCACAAGGCGGCGGCACCCGCATGAGCGCCGCGAGCGAGCTGCCGCTCTTTCCGCTCAGCACGGTGTTGTTTCCTGGCGGGCCGCTACGACTGCGCATCTTCGAGCGGCGCTACCTCGACATGGTGCGGAATTGCCTCAAGGAGTCGCGCGCGTTCGGCGTGGTGCTGATTCTCGAGGGCGCCGAAGCGGGCGAGGCAGCGAGTGTGGCCGCTACCGGCACCAGCGCGCGGGTCGTGGATTTCGACACGCTGCCGGACGGCTTGCTCGGCATCGATTGCCTCGGTGAGCAGCGCTTTCGCCTGTGCCGGCGCTGGCAGCAGGCCGATGGGCTCAACCTCGCGGAAGTCGACTATCTGCCCGATGATGCACCCTGCGCGCTGCCCGCGGAGCTTGCGCACCTCGGCGAGCTGTTGCGCGAGTTGCTGCCACAGCTCGGTGAGCGCTACGCGCACGTTACGGCGCACTACGACGATGCCGGCTGGGTCGGCAACCGCTGGGCTGAAGTTCTGCCGCTCAGCTGCGCCGAGAAGCAGCAGCTGCTCGAGCTCGCCGATCCCCTGGCGCGCCTTGCGCAGGTGGCGGTCTGGTCAACCCGGCAGCCCCCGACTGAGCATGTATAACCCGAGGTACTTGCGTCGTACGTAGCCGGACTCGACCAGTGCGAACACCAGCCCGCGCCAGCCGTCGAGGAGTCCGAGCCGCAGCAGGTAGCCGCGCACGAAGCGCCAGAATGGATTGAGCAGCACCGGCGCGAATCCGCAGCGCCGGCCGCGCTCGTACAGCGCCCGCGCCATGAGGTCCGCGTAGCGCTGCATGCGCACCTGGTGGTCGTGAAGGCTGCGGTAGGAATAGTGCTCGAGATGCCCGCGCAGCCGCCTGATGGGGCCAGCGACGCGCGTGTTCTCGTGGATTTCATCGCCCACCCACCCGCCGCGGCGCCGGTCGAACAGGCGCACCAGGCGATCCGGATAGGCGTTGCCATGACGGAGGAAGCGGCCGAAGTAGTCGGTGATCCGCGGTATCGACCAGCCAGCGGCAGCCGTCAACCCGGAGCGGCGCAACGCGATGATCTCGGCACGCAGCTCGGGGCTCACCCGTTCGTCGGCGTCGAGGCACAACACCCAGTCGTGACGGGCCGCCTCCACCGCGAACTGCTTCTGGGAGCGATACCCCGGCCAGTCGCGCTCGATGACGCGCGCGGCGCAGGCGGCGGCGAGCTCGCGGGTGCCATCGGTCGAGTGCGAGTCGACGACGATGATCTCGTCGCAGAAATCGACGGAACGCAGGCATGCCTCGATGCGGTCGGCCTCGTTGAACGTGATGATGCACGCCGTCAGGCCGCTGTCATTCGCCACGGGTACCTCAGCGTCGCCAAGCGACAACAGCCCGTACAATACACACTCCAATGAGCCCGGTCCTCTTCTACGACCCCGTGTGCCAACAGCCGTACGACACGCGCACACTGCACACGCAGGCGATGGGCGGCACCGAGTCGACGCTGGTGCGCGTGGCGGATGCGCTCGGCGCGTGGGTGATGCAGCACAACCGCACGCACGACTGGGAGCGCTACCGCAGACCCCAACGCCTCGCGGGCATCACCCACGTCATCGTCAACCGCGATTCGCGTGCGCTCGCATACATAAAGGAGCTGTGCGACCCCGGCGCGCGCGTCTACCTGTGGCTGCACGACCGCTTTCATCCGCGCTCGCGGCGCGCCCGTTGGCTGGCGGCCAGCGCCCCGCTGCTGCGCGAGAGCGGCGCCACCTTCGTGTGCGTCTCGGACTGGCAGCGCGCCGGCGTCGAGGCGACGCTGCGCAGCATCGGTCTTGCGGGCGTGGTGCGCGCGCTCACCATCTACAACCCGGTCGACGATGCGCTACGGCCCGACGGCACGCCGCTCGATTCTGACAAGCTGGTGTTCTTTTCCTCACCCAACAAGGGTCTTGACTTCGCGCTCGACGCATTCGGCGAGCTCCGACGCACGCTGCCGCAGCTGCGCCTGCTGATCGGCAATCCCGGCTACAAGGAAGGTGACACCTCGCGGCGCCCGGGCGTCGAGTTCCTCGGAGCGCTGCCGCAGGCGCGCATGCACGCGGAGGTGCGCGGCGCGCTGTGCACCTTCGCGCCGAACTTCCGGATCCCGGAGACTTTCGGCCTGGTGTTCGCCGAGTCGCATGCGCTCGGCACACCGGTGCTTACGCACGACTGCGGCGCGGCTGCGGAGATCGTCGGCGATCCGCGGCAGCTGCTCCCGGTGAGCGCCGCGGCGCGCTGCTACGAGGCGGCCGCAGGCGCTCTGCCCGCGCGCTGGCGGCGAGGCCCGGCACGGCTCGCCGCGGCCGCCGGGGTCTTCGATCGCTACCTCGAGCGTATTCGCGACTGGGGCAGCGGCGCGCGGCCGCAGACCGGCCCCGATCCGCGCTTTCGCCTGAGCCTGATCAGGGAGCAGTGGCTGCGCTTGCTGAGCTGACCAACAGCCGGCTCCAGGCCTCGAAGACGGCCTCGACCGGCAGCTGGTCAACGCGTGGCAGAAGCGGAACCCCACCCACGCCGATGACCGCCGAGCCACAGGGGCTGCGCGGAGTGACCTGCGCCGGGGGGGTCGAGCCGAACAACACCACCAGAGGGGTTCCGAGCGCGGCCGCCGCGTGGGCGGTGCCGGTATCTATGGAGATCATGCTGTGCGCGCGGGCACAGAGCGCGAACAGTCCCGGAAATGGCAGCCCCCGGAGCACGATTTCCGGCAGCGCGGCTGCCGACTCGATCCAGCCGAGCAGCACGTCTTCGCGCGGAGCGCCGCACAGCACGATCCGCGCTTCGGGCAAGCGCTCGTGGATCCGATGGATCAGGCTCGCCCAGCGGTCGACGGGCCAGAAGCGATCGTCGGACTCCTTGATGCGCAGCGAGCGACCGCGCATCGTGCGGCGATTTCCGGGGTTCAGCAGCACGAGCGGCCGATCGCGCACCTCGTGCTTGCGCAGCCACTCATCGCCGGCGGCGCGGGCCCTGGCCGAAACGACGAGCCGCGGCGCACCGCGTGGCTGCGGCACCGGAAAGGGGTAATCCCACTCGTGCAGCGCAGCGGGCATGAGCCGTCCGAGGCTCACGAGTCGATCGACCCAGTGCACCTGCGCCTGCGCAGTCGGTTCATCGATCAGGAACACGCAGCGCGCGCGATCGACATGGCCAAAGCGCAACAGCCGGCGAATGCCCGCCAGCTTGCGCGGATCGGTCTCGCAGACGTACACGGGGTCGCGCGCGGCGCGGCGCAGTTTCCATACCGTTCGCCACCAGCGCAGATCCAGGACAAAGGGCGTGTAGCGGCGCAGCCAGAGCGTCTCGGCCACATCCGGCTGGCCTTCGTAGATCTCCTGCGACCACGCCCCTGCGCCGATGACCCGGCACGCTCGCCCGAACCGGCGATGCAGGATATCCAACAGCGCAGTCAGCATGATCATGTCGCCGACCCGGCCGAACCAGATCACGATCGGTTGCACGGGGGGCGCCAACCTGACTCCTCATGACTGCGCGAGCGCCATAAGCTATGCGGGCGGGGCTCCCGCAGGCAAGCCCGGTAGTCTTTCGCTATGCGTGCATTCGCGTGGTTTCTCGGGTTGATGGTGGTTGCGCTGGCGGCCGTGGCGCTGTTCGCCTGGCCGGCGTGGACGCTGCTGCACCCGCATTTCGATTTTCCCTTCCACCGTATCGGCGAGCGCGTCGGCATGCTGGCGCTGCTGCTCGGCTTCGTGGCGCTCGCGCGGCATCTCGGGCTCAGCGACCGCGCGAGTCTCGGGTATGGCGAACCAAGGAGCGTGTTCGTGCGGGAGATGAGCCTCGCGCTCGTGCTCGGAGTCGTGACCATGCTCGGCGTGGTCGGCATCATGGCCGCGCTCGGCCTGCTCGAATGGCGCGCTGACGCACCGAGCTCGGCGGCCGCACTGGCGAAACTGCTGCTGACGCGCGCCCTGAGCGGCTTCGCCGTCGCATTCATCGAGGAGACCTTCCTGCGCGGGGCGATGCACACGGCCATCGAGCGAGAGTCCGGCACGCGCGCCGCGGTGCTGCTTACCGCGCTGCTGTACGCCGCGACGCATTTCTTTGCGAGCTTTCACATCCCGCCCGATCGGGTGACGCCCTGGAGCGGTGTGCAGCTGCTCGGCGGCACGCTGCACGCCTTCGCCCATCCGCTCGCAATCGCGGACGCTTTCCTCGCGCTGTTCGCCGTCGGCGTGGTGCTCGGCCTGGTGCGCGCCGCGACCGGCAGCATCGCCGCTTGCATCGGGCTGCACGCCGGCTGGGTGTGGGTGATGCTGGTGACGCACGAGCTCGCCGGGCCGCGGGCTGATGCTCCGCTTGCCTTTGTGCTCAGCCGCTTCGATGGCTTCGTGGGCTGGCTGGTGCTCGCCTGGACCGTGCTGCTCGCCTTCCCGGTGTGGCGCTTCTACGTCGCTCGTAGCGCCGCAGCCGGCAAAAGGGCCGCAGGTCGCGGTGCGTCCGCACCGCCCTTTCGCCGGCGGCAGCAAAGCTGATGTCCGCCAAAATCGCCGCGGAGGGTCGGCAGGGCGCAGCCGGCAAAAGCCACGCCTTTTGCCGGCGCGAACGAAGCTGATGTCCGCCAAAATCGCCGCAGGCGATTTTGGCCAATCCAACTAGTCGAGCTGCGTGATCGTATAGCCTTTGCGGCGCAGCAGCTCGAGCAGACCCCCCTGGCCGACCAGGTGCAGCGCACCCAC
>Ga0306920_100002372_pt1 | contig 23820 bp, 21 predicted proteins | sample flu12Cox44000170_FD_204666 | JGI IMG/M metagenome (GOLD analysis project Ga0306920, IMG submission 204666) | Lab enrichment of tropical soil microbial communities from Luquillo Experimental Forest, Puerto Rico - flux4day.12C.oxic.44.000.170 (v2)... | ecosystem: Environmental > Terrestrial >...
CTGCGCGCCGCGCAGTTCAGCCAGGCGCTGCTCCTTTCACTCGCGGCGGCGCTGGCCGCGGCGCTCTATCCGGCCTGGCGCAGTGCCCGGTTGCCGCTCGCGGCGAGCCTGCGGGAGGAATGATGCGTCGGGTACTCCCGCGGCCTGGCAGGCTGATGCTGCTGCTCGCGGCGGCAGGCATGCCGCTGCAGCACGCAGCCGCGGCACCACCGGCGGCAGTGAACTCGCCCGCGAGCCCGCCTGCGTCGGGATTCGCCGCGGCGCTCGAGCCGCGACGGTTCGAGTTTCCGCGCGATCATGGACCGCACCCGGACTTCCGTCAGGAGTGGTGGTACCTGACCGGCAATCTCGATACCGCGGATAAGGAACGCTTCGGTTTCGAACTGACGTTCTTCCGCGTGGCACTCGTGCCGGCGACGGCCGGCACACCGGTCGCAGGCGTGCCCGCAGCGCCATCCGGGGAGCCCGCCTCAGCGTGGCGAACCCGCGAGATCTACATCGCGCACTTCGCGGTGACGGACGTCGCGCGCCAACGCTTTCGCTCCGAACAGAAGCTCTCGCGCGCGGCGCTGGGACTCGCCGGAGCGGATGCCGCACCGTTGCACGTGTGGCTCGATGACTGGGCGCTGAAGGCAACCGGGGATGGTGCGCGATGGGAGCTGCACGCTGCGCAGCCCGGCTACGCCATCGATCTCGTGCTCGAGCCGCAGAGTGCGCCCATGCTGAATGGCACGGCGGGCCTCTCACGGAAGTCTGACCGCGCGGCCGATGCGACCTACTACTACTCGATTCCCCGTGTTGGCGTGCGGGGCCGGCTGCTGCGCGATGGCCAAGCTGTCGAGGTCCGCGGCCTCGCCTGGCTGGACCGCGAGTGGGGCAGCGGCGGACTCGGGCCCTCCGAGGTCGGTTGGGACTGGTTTGGACTGCAACTCGCGGATGGCTCGGCGCTGATGTTTTACGCGCTGCGCGACCGGGACGGGCGTCGCGATGCCCACAGCGCCGGCACCTGGATCGCAGCCGATGGCAACGTGCGGGCACTGACAAACGCGGACGTGGGCATCGCCGTCGACGACGATTGGCGCAACGGCTCCGGGGATCGCTACCCGGCGGGCTGGCGTATCCGGGTGCCTGCACTGACACTCGATCTGAGCGTACGTCCGGTGTTGGCGGATCAGGAGCTAGAGACAACCCCGCGTTACTGGGAGGGCGCGGTGGATGTCAGCGGCGAGCAGGCCGGCACGAGCCTCGGCGGCCGCGGCTATGTTGAGTTGGTCGGCTACGCGCAGGAACGCTGACGACACGGGGCTACTGGCGTATACGCGCGCCTTGTCTCAAGATGACGGCCCCCTGTGGCTCGGAGACGAACATGCATCGTGTTCTCGTGTGCGTTGCAACCACGCTGCTGGTCACACTTCCGGTCTATGCGGCTCTGCCCAACGGGACCAAGGCTCCCGACATCAACGCCGCGGCGACCCTGGCCGGCAAGGAGTTCAGGTTCTCACTCGCGGATGCGCTGAAGAAGGGCCCGGTCGTACTGTATTTCTATCCGGCCGCCTTCACACCGGGGTGCACTAAGGAGGCGCACCTGTTCGCCGAGGCCACGCCACAGTTTGCGGCGCTGGGCGCAACGGTCATCGGCGTGTCACACGATCCGATCGAGAAACTCGACAAGTTCTCGGTGAGCGAATGCCGCAACAAGTTCGCCGTCGCCTCGGACGCGGACGGCAGCATCATGAAGGCCTACGACTCGGTGCTGGAGAGTCATCCGGAGTACGCCAACCGCACCTCCTACGTGATCGCTCCCACCGGCGAGGTCATTTATTCGTACACCGCCATGAACCCGGACCAGCACGTCGAGAACACCATGGCGGCCGTGAAGAAGTGGCAGGACGCGCACAAGAAGAGCTGACCGCTGCCCGACCTGCTGTTTGTCGCCATACGCGGAGGCTGTTGGTACATCTTCCCTTCGCCGCGTGATGCAAAATGTCCACATGTCTGAGCGGGACGTGGACATTTTGCATCACGTGCGCACTGAAGCACTCGATGGCCTCGCCGAGCTTGATCTCGATACTCTGCATCGCCTGCGCAGCGACGCTTTCGACTGGTTCCGGATAAAGGGCGTTCCCCGTTACTTCAGGCCGGACCAGATAAGGGACTTCGGACTGACTCCGGCTCATTTGCCCGCGCTGGTTCGATGCGGAGCGGTTGAGCGGGTCGGCCGCGGCCTGTACCACGTGGTTAGAGAGGGACGAGGGAAACACTATCTCCTCGCAGAGGCGTGTGCCCGCAGCCCTGGCAGCATCGTGTGTCTGCATTCGGCACTGCGAGTGCACGGAATTACGTCGCGGGAACCACCGGCTGCGTGGCTAGCGATTCCGCGTGACTCACGGCCTCCAAGAATGCCCCACATACCTCTACGTATCGTGCGCTTCGGCCCGAGGGCGTGGAGCTTCCGTGTCACCGCGACCGAGATTGACGGAGTGTTTGCCTATATCACCTCGCGGGAGCGCACGGTTGCCGACTGCTTCCGGCTCGCGCGACAAGCGGGTGCTGAGGCCGGCATGGAGGCGTTCCGGACCGCGCTCGGCAAAGAACTCGTTAACGTTGAAGAGCTGGCCCGGGTCGAACGAGCACTGCCGTGCCGCCGATTACGCGAGTTGCTCGCGTGGCATACACAAAAACCCGCCCTATGGAGCGGGCAATCGCAGAGCTAGCCGAGCGGGAGCCCAAGCGGAACCGGGCGGGCCGGTGGCGTGAGCGGGGCCATTACAGCAGGCGGATCCGACACCCGAACCGTAAGAAAAACCGGCAGAGGCGGCCCGCCGCAGGATGGAGCATAATTCGCACCGTTATCGTGTTTGTCAGCAGCTAACGGAACAAAGAAGCACAACTGGATCACGCGCGTTTTATACGGGCGGGCGAGCCGGCGAAACGAGAGGAGTGACGGTCATGAACGGACTGGAGAAGAAGGCGCTCAAAATCGGGCTGGGTGGGGTCGCAGCGGCGCTCTTGATGGCGGGAGGTCAGGCCAATGCGGCAACCTGCAGCCCTACCACACCGCTCGCGACGGTTCTCGCCGCTGGGTTCAGCTGCACGCTCGGCGATTCGACGTTTAGCGGTTTTTCCGCAAGTGGCGTGAGCCCCACGGCGACGGTGGTGGAATTTGCAGCGGCTAGTTCAATGATGGACGCGGTAACTCTTTCCAGGGACGGAGGGACTTTCGCACCTGGCACAGTCACGTTTAATTTCATGGTCACAGAGGCGGCATCCCATGTGATTGAAGAGGCCAGTGTCGGGATTGATGTTGGGACCATAGTGCCTGCCACTTCTACCGTTACCACGTTTAATGGTCTCGCGACGAGCCCGGCTACTCTAAGCAATAGCCAAACGGGGTTTCTCATGTTCAGTCCGGGTGTCTCAACTGTTGATGCTGCGAACACCAGCACCATCCCGGGGGGCGCCTTCGTAAGTTCGCTTACCGACATTTTCTCCGAGACGACAGAGCACGGGGTGCCGGAGCCGGCGAGCCTTTCTCTCTTCGGCCTCGGGCTTTTCGGCCTTGGACTCGCGCGGCGTCGGCGCTCCTGACACCCTCTTAAGAAAGCCGGTTCACTGCCCAGACGGCGCCCTTATCGGGCGCCGTCTTTTTTCGTGTGGACCGTAATCTTTACGCGAGATCGGCGAGCACCGCCGGCACGTGGCGGCGCAGCAGCAGGTTGCGGGCCTCCCATTGCTGCTGCGGCGGCAACTCCACGAGGAAGCTCACCTCGCCGCCGGAGAGCAGCGCAACGGGCACGCCATCGCGATACAGGAGCCGATTGCCGCTGAGCGAGGGTAACCGCCCTCCCGGAGTCAGGATCCCGGCGAGGTTCAGCGGGTCAGCGCCGGAGAGCGAAACATAGTGGCCCTCCTGCGGGCGGCGGCGTGCCTCGCGCAGCAGCGCGATCGCCTCAGGAGCCGCGTACTGCTCGCCGCTGAAACCGGCGACGAAGCGCCCTCCGCGGATCTCGCCGCGCGCCTCGAGACGCCGGCAGCACATCAGCAGGTCGCGCCACGGCGGCAGCCACGCGGCCTCGCGTGCGAGCAGCCGCCAGAAGATCACGCCCCAGCGCCGCAGGAGCGTCCGCACGACGTGCTCGACGGTCTCATCGGCAAGGGCGCGCGCGGACGTGTTTGTATCGCCTTCGCCCGCTGCTGCCGCCATGGCGGCCGCGGGCGCAGGCCGCGCGATCCGCGACCAGCGTCCGGCAGCATCCATGCCGAAGAGCGCGATGCGCCGGCGTCGACGCCCGCCCATGGCCGGCCGGCGCCGATCGGACGGCACCAGCAAGGCGCGCAGGCCTGCGAAGCTGTCGGAGTTGACGAGCCCCAGCGCGACCAGCTCCGCGAGCGCCTCTTCCGCCTGTGAGGGTAGCAGCGCGCTGCCGGCAGTAATCTCGTCGAAGAACGACGCACCGTGCGTGGCGAGAAAGCTTGCGACACGCTGGGCGCTCGCCGAGAGGTTCACTGCGTCTGCCGCCGCGGAGAGCGTCGACCACAGCCGCAGGTTGCGCCGCGCGAGCAGCACGATCGGCGTGGCTCGCACCGGGGCCGCGCCACGCTCCGGGTCGCTGCGCCGCGAGGAGAGGCGCGTCCACAGGAAGCGTCCCGCGAGGCACTGCTCATCGAGCCAGGCGGGCTCGTACTCGCTGACGCGGCCCGGCAGGATCTCCGTCTCCCAGGCGCTCGCCGGTGCCTCGAAGCCCTCGAGCTGGGCGAGGATGGCGCCGACCGCATCCGGCCCCTCCATGCGCCCGGTCGGGGTGACGCGCTGCCACTCGAAGAGGAACCGCAGGAAATCGCGCGCCTCGATGGGCTCGATCTCCGCGCGCAGCCGCTTGACGGTGTAACGGTGGATGCGCGCGAGCAGGCGCCGCTCACACCACTCGCTCGGGTTGTTGGCGGGCGGTGTGAAGGCTCCGCGCATGGCAAAGCCCTCCGCCTGCAGCGCGGCGAGCGCCGCATCGACACGCGCCGCCGCGAGGCCGAGTGAGGCCGCGAGCGCCGCGGCGGTGGTGGGGCCTGAGCCCTCCAGCCGCCCGCGCACCACCTCGATGAGCGCGCTTTCCGCGTCCCACTCCCGCCGCTGCGCGGCGGGTGTCACCACGACAGGCTCGCAGCGGGCGTCGGGGTAAAGCGCCTGAAAGAGCGGCAGGCGCTCGGCGCTCACCCACAACCGCACCGTGCGCGCATCGAGCAGCGTCACGCGCCGCTGCGCGGCGAGCGCGGTGAGGAGTTCCGGCCAGCCGGGACCGGCGGCCGCCTCGGCTTCGGTGAGGCAGGTGAGCCAGGTGAGCGCATCGTGCAGCTCGTCCGCATCGGTGGCGTCCGGCCATGCCTCCTCGCGCACGCGGCGGATGGCATCGGCATCGAGCTGGCCGATGTCGGCGGCGCTCTGCGGATCGAGCCAGCGGCGGCTCATCACGGCCTGGGTGCGGCGCTCCTCGAGCGGCGCATCGTCGAGGTACGCGTACGGTCGCGCGGAGAGCACTTCGAGCGCGAGCGGCGAGGGCTCGGTGAGGTCGCGCGCGATGACACGAACACTGCCGGACTCGAGCGCGCGCAGCAGCCGCTCGAGCCCGTCGGCATCCATTGCGTCCTCGAGGCAGTCGCGAATCGCCTGGTGCACGAGCGGGTGGTCGGGGATCTCGAGCTCTCCGGGAAGGTTCTCGGCGCACGCCACCTGGTCGGGAAACACCGCCGCGAGCAGGTCTTCGGCCGCCATGCGGGCGAGCGGCGCGGGCACCTTCTTACCGCCGCGAAAGCGCGGCAGCGCGAGCGCGATGGCCGCGCTCCAGCGGAAGCGCACCGGAAACATGGGTGCGGCGCACAGCGCCTGCACCAGCAGCGGGCGCACACTGTTGGAATGCAGGTAGCGGGCGACATCCGCGAGCTCGAAGCTGTGCGCGGTGGTGAGCGAGAGCACGATGGTGTCTTCGGTCGCCGCCGCCTGCAGCTCGAAGTTGAAGGAACGACAGAAGCGCTTGCGCAGCGCCAGTCCCCAGGCGCGATTGATGCGGCTGCCGAAAGGCGAGTGGATGACGAGCTGCATGCCGCCCGCCTCATCGAAGAAGCGCTCGAACACCACGGTCTGCTGCGTCGGCAGGGCGCCGAGCGCCGCGCGCCCCGCGGCCAGGTAGTTGACCAGCTGTACCGCGGCGGGGGCGGCGATCCGCGCCTCGGTCGCGAGCCACGCGGTGGTGGCCTCGATGCCCTGCTCGAGCTGCGCTTCGAGCTCGCTGCGGAGCCGCGACACACTCGCCGAAAGCTCGTCGCTCCGTCCCGGGGCTTCACCCAGCCAGAACGGGATGGAGGGAGGCTCGCCGTGTGCATCCTCCACGCGGATGCGCCCCTGCTCGACGCGCAGGATGCGGTAGGACACGTTGCCGAGCTGGAAGATATCGCCCTGCAGGCTTTCGACGGCGAAATCCTCGTTCACCGTGCCGACAAACTGCGCCTGCGGCTCGAGGATCACCTGGTAGTCGGCGGTGTCGGGAATCGTGCCGCCGGAGGTGATGGCGGTCAGGCGCGCACTGCGCCGGCCTTTCAACCGCCCGTTGACCGCGTCGTGATGGATGAGCGCCCCGTGGCGACCGCGGCGCGTCGAGAAACCCTCGGCCAGCATGCGCACGACCTCATCGAACTCGGCGCGCGGCAGCTCGCGATACGGCCAGGCGCGGCGCAGCAGCGCATACAATGCGTCCGTTTCCCATTCGCGCGCCGCGACTTCCGCCACGATCTGCTGTGCGAGCACGTCCAGCGGCCTGGCCGGCAGTCGGAGAAGGTCGAGCTCGCCGCGACGCACCGCGAGCAGCAACGCGGTGCATTCGACCAGGTCGTCGCGCGACAGCGGAAACAGCCGCCCCTTCGGCGTGCCACCGACCGAGTGACCGGAGCGGCCGACGCGCTGCAGGAAAGCGGCGATCGAGCGCGGCGAGGCGAGCTGGCACACCAGGTCCACCTCACCGATATCGATGCCGAGCTCGAGTGAGGCGGTGGCGACCAGTGCCCGCAGCTCGCCGCGCTTGAGTCGCGCCTCGGCATCGAGGCGCGACTCCTTCGCCATGCTGCCGTGATGGGCGGTCACCTGCCCGGCGGGCAGCCGCTCGGAGAGGTGACGCGCGAGACGCTCGGCCTGGCGGCGGGTGTTGACGAACACCAGCGTGGTGCGGTGCTCGCTCACGAGCTCGGCGAGGCGGTCGTACAGCTGCGTCCACACCTCTCCTGACATCACCGCCTCGAGCGGTGCGGCCGGGATCTCGAGCTGCAGATCGCGCTCGCGCACGTGACCGGAATCAACGATGGTGCAGTCGGCGCTGCCGTCATCACGCAGGTTGCCCGTGCCAACGAGAAAGCGCGCCACTTCCTCGATGGGCTTTTGCGTGGCGGATAGCCCGATGCGCCGCAGCCGCCGCCCGGTGAGCGCCTCGAGCCGCTCGAGTGTGAGGGCCAGGTGCACACCACGCTTGGAAGCCACCATGGCGTGGATCTCATCGACGATCACGGTGTGCGTGCTCTCGAGCATCCGCCGGCCGGACTCCGAGCCCATGAGGATGTAGAGCGACTCCGGTGTGGTCACCACGATGTGCGGCGGGCGTTTGCGCATCGCGGTGCGTTCGTGCTGCGGAGTGTCGCCGGTGCGCACGAAGGTGCGGATGTCGACCTCGGGCAGTCCGAGCGTGGCGAGCTCATCACGTATGCCGGCGAGCGGCGACTCGAGGTTGCGCTGGATGTCGTTGGAGAGCGCCTTGAGCGGGGACACGTAAACGACCCGCGTCTCATCGGCGAGGCCACTCGCGGCGCCCTCGCGCACCAGCTCATCGATCACCGCGAGGAAGGACGCCAGGGTCTTGCCGGAGCCCGTGGGAGCGGCAATCAGGAGGTGACGCTGCGCGATGATCGCGGGCCACGCCGCGCGCTGCGCCGGGGTGGGCGCATCGAATGTGCGGTCGAACCAGTTGGCGACCGCAGGATGGAAGTCGGCGGGCATTGGCACGATTGAATCACAGTAGCGGCGTTACGAGGAGCCGGCGCGCGCGGAATTCATACTGCGTACAGGGCGGGCTGCGCAGGCCAACTGTATGCCGGCTGGCCTCGGCGGAGTAAAGTCACCGCTTCGGCCCTGTAATTTTGGGGACGGAGGATGTGGGATCAAGATCTCGAGGACGCATCGCGCCGTAAGTTCGCATGGCTTATCGGCGCCATCGTCGCCGCGGCGGTGGCCGCCGGCGGTTGGTACTGGTATTCGGGGCGAGTACACCCCGCTGCCGAACCCCCGCCGGTGCGCCCGGCGGCGCCGCAGCCGGCGGCGAATACTGCGCCGCCGATCGAGCATCCGATCCCGGGGGAGGGCGCTCCGACGGCACTCCCTGCTCTCAACGACAGCGATCCGGTGGTACGCGATTCGCTCGTCGGCGTGTTTGGCCGCGATACGGTCGAGCGCTTGCTGGTACCGCAGAACATCGTGCGCCACATCGTAGTGACGGTCGACAACCTGCCACGGCACAAAGTGGCCGTGGAGCTGCGGCCCGTGAAACCGACCGGCGGACAGGCGGTGACTGCGGCCCACGGCGAGATGACTACCCTCGGCGAGGCCAACTTCGAGCGCTATGCGCCGCTGGCGCGCGTGGTGCGGGGAACCGATGTCAAGGCGCTGGCGGTGGTCTACGAACGGCTGTATCCGTTGTTCCAACAGGCGTACGAAGATCTCGGCTATCCGGGAAAGTACTTCAACGACCGGCTGGTGGAAGTGATCGATCACCTGCTGCAGACGCCCGAGGTGCCAGCCCCGATCCCGGTCGTGCAGCCGAAGGTCTTCTGGGAGTACGCCGACGCCAGCCTCGAGAACCGCTCGGCCGGGCAGAAGCTGCTGATCCGCATGGGGCCGCAGAACGCGCGCATCATCAAAGCGAAGCTGCGCGACTTCCGTGCCGAGATCGCCAGGAAGAGATAACGCGCATCGGAAACGCGCTGCGAAGGATCGACATGAACGAGGTTTCCGGAGCGGACGAGGCAGGGCTCGAGCGGCCGCTCGCGCAGCTGCGCTCGGTGTTGATACCCGGTGAGACGGTCGAGGCCTGGGCCATCCAGTCGCGCCTGTTCGCGCTGCTGCATCGGAGGCTGCTGATCGCGGCCACGAGCGGGCGGCTCATCGTGCTGACCCGCAAGCTCCTCGGCGGCTTCGACGTCACCACCATCCGCTGGCAGGATCTCGAGGAGGTCACGCTGCACGTCGGCATGCTGAGCGCCGATCTCGCGGTGCGCGCCGGCAAGACAACCGACCTCGCCTCTCTCGGTGCCGCCGCCTCGCAGCGTGTCGAGTTCCGCGGGTTGCGCCGCAGCGAGGCGCAGGCCGTATACCGGATCTGTCAGAGCCAGGACCAGGCCTGGCGCGAAAAACGCCGTGTGCGCGATCTCGAGGAGTTGCGCGCGCGCTCGGGCGGCATCCAGGTGAGCCCGGGGACGTTGGCAGTCGGCACCGCGGCCGAGAGTGATGCGGTGCGGCGGCTGCAGGAGGCAAAACAACTGCTGGATGCCCGCCTCATCAGCGATGCGGAGTACGAGGCGATCAAAGCGAAGATCATCTCCTCCTGAGAGCTCACGCCTCGCGCTGAAGATTCGCGACGCGGGCATCTTTCAAAACCGGCACGGGCACCTGTACACAAGTAATCCACAAGCAATCCACAGCTGAGCTGCGTTAGGCTCACGCCATGGCCATCCGCTTCCGGCGGCGCCGCCAGGCGCAGAACGAAGTCATCGGGACGTACAGTTTCCCCAGCCGGACGGTGCAGGTGCTGCGGACCGAGGACAACCGTATCCTCTGGACCTGCGACTGCGAGAAGTTTCGGCGCCAGAACGGTCAGCGCGAGCCCTTGTGGTGCAAGCACATCGCAAAGGCCGCGGCGCGGCGCTCACTCGAGCGCCTGACGCGGCGCGTGGCCGTCAGCCGGGCGCTCGAGGGCTAACCCCCCGTCCCGACCGCTGCCGAGCTTTGCCTCGCGACGCATATCCGGTATCTTTTTGGCGGAACTTCTGAGGAGATCGGAACATGCGCTGGGAAGTACCGCACGCGCTCGACATCCGTTTTGGCATGGAGATCACCCTGTACATCGCTCGCCGCTGATCCCGCACGCGGGGAGCCGCGAGCGCGCTCCCTGAGCCCATCAGGGGTGACGGCGCCGTGAGAATCCTCGTCCTGGGGTCGGCTGCCGGCGGCGGCTTCCCCCAATGGAACTGCAACTGCCGCAACTGCTCGGGCGTGCGCGCCGGCACGGTGCGGGCCGCGGCCCGCACCCAGTCCTCGATCGCCGTGTGCGGCCATGACAGCAGCCACTGGGTGCTCGTGAACGCTTCCCCGGACATCCTCGCGCAGCTGCACGCCAACCCGGCCCTGCACGGTACACGCGCTCCGCGCGACAGCGCGATTGCCGGCATCGTGCTGGTTGACGGGCAGGTCGACCACACCGTGGGACTGCTCATGCTGCGTGAGTCCGGCACTGCACTGCCGGTCTGGTGCACCGAGGAAGTCCGCGCCGATCTCACTCACGGCAATCCGATCTTCGGCGTCCTCGCCCATTATTGTGGGGTAGAGCGGAACGCCATGATCCCCGACGGTCGTGAATTTGCGATTCCCGGTGTCGCGGGCATCACCTGGCGCGCAATCGCAGTGGCCGGCAAGGCTGCCCCCTATTCGCCGCACCGGGAAGCACCGGTGACCGGCGACAACGTGGCGCTCGTCATCGGGGACGAAGCCACCGGGCGCAGCCTGGTGTATGCGCCGGGAGTCGGCGCGATGCAGGGGGCGCTCTGGCAGGCGATGCAGGCGGCGGCTTGCGTGCTCATCGACGGCACATTCTGGAACGATGACGAGATGGCCGCTCTCGGGGTATCGCGCAAACGCGCCCGCGACCTTGGGCACCTGCCGCAGAGCGGTCCCGGCGGAATGCTCGAGTGGCTCGGACGGCTGCCGCAAGCGACCCGGCGCTTCCTCATCCACGTGAACAATACCAACCCGATCCTCGATGAGGACTCCGCGCAGCGGGCCGAGCTCGCGCGCCGCGGCATCGAGGTCGCCTGGGACGGACTGGAGATTGCACTGTGACGGCAGCCTGCGTGTCGCCGCCGGCCTGGACGCGCGCGGAGTTCGAGCAGCAGCTGCGCGAGCGCGGCCGCGCGTACCACGTTCACCACCCCTTCAACCTCATGCTGAACAGAGGCCAGGCCACATCGCGGCAGATCCGCGGCTGGGTGGCGAACCGCTTCTACTATCAGATCAACATCCCGGTGAAGGACGCGGCGATCCTCGCCAACTGCGACGAGCGCGCGGTACGTCGCCACTGGGTGCAACGGATACTCGACCACGATGGCCACGGGGACGAGCCCGGCGGCATCGAGTCCTGGCTGCGGCTCGCCGAAGCGGTCGGCCTCGGTCGTGCGCAGGTCGAGAGCCTGACGGAGGTATTGCCGGGGGTGCGTTTCGCGGTCGATGCCTATGTAAACTTCGCACGCCGCGCACCGTGGCAGGAAGGGGTGTGCGCCTCGCTCACCGAGCTGTTCGCGCCCGAGATCCACCGGCAGCGGCTCGCGAGCTGGCCCGTGCACTACCCGTGGATCGATCCGGCGGGCCTGAGCTACTTCCAGAGCCGCATGAGCCGCGCGCGGCGCGATGTCGATTTCGCGCTGGCACTGACCCTCGAGCGCTTTCAGACGCGCGCAGCGCAGGAGCGGGCACTGCAGGTGCTGCAGTTCAAGCTGGACGTGCTGTGGCAGATGAACGACGCGATGGCGCTCGCCTACGGCGTGACGCAATGAGCGAGCTCACTGACACGGTGAAGCCGGCGATCGCACACGGCATGAGGCTGCAGTGGGAGCCGGCGCAGGAGGCGCACGTTCTCCTTTATCCCGAAGGCATGGTGAGACTGAATGGCAGTGCCGGCGCGATCCTGAGCCGCTGCGACGGGGTGCGCACGCTCGCTGACATCGTGGCGGACCTCGAGCGGACTTATGAAACCAGTGGCCTTGCAGGGGATGTGCGCGCATTCGTGACGATGGCGTTGGAAAAGCGCTGGCTGGAGCTGCGAGAGTGAGTGCGCCAATGGCGGACGTGTCACACCGAGCAGGGGTTCCGCGCAAGACATCGTCCGAAGTGGGGCCTCCGCTTTGGCTGCTGCTCGAGCTCACCTACCGCTGCCCGCTCCATTGCGTGTTCTGCTACAACCCGACCGAGTTTGCGCGTACGGGCCCGGAGCTCCCGACGGCCGACTGGATCCGGGTGCTGCGCGAGGCGCGCGCGCTCGGCGCCGTGCAGCTCGGGCTCTCGGGTGGTGAACCCCTCGAGCGTGAGGATCTCGAGACGATCGTGGCCGAGGCCCATACGCTCGGCTTCTACATCAACCTCATTACCTCGGGCGTCGGGCTGACCGAGGCGCGCATTGCGGCGCTCAAGGCCGCGGGGCTCGATCACATCCAGCTCTCCTTCCAGGACAGCACGCGCGAGCTGAACGATTTCCTCAGCAGCACGCGCACTTTCGACCTGAAAGCGAAGGTCGCCGCCCTGATCCGCGCTCACGACTACCCGATGGTACTGAATGTCGTGCTGCACCGGCTGAACATCGACCACGTGGGCGAGATCCTCGACATGGCGGAGCGTCTCGGGGCGCAGTATGTCGAGCTCGCCAACACGCAGTACTACGGCTGGGCGTGGCTCAACCGGCAGCAGCTCTTGCCGAGCCGCGCGCAGCTCGAGCGGGCGGAGTCCGTCACCCAGCGTTTTCGCGAGCGCGTCGGCGCAAGGATCCAGGTGTATTTCGTGGTGCCGGACTACTTCGAGCGGCGTCCCAAGGCCTGCATGGGGGGCCTTGGATCGGTGTTCCTCGGCATTGCCCCCGATGGCACGGCGATGCCCTGTCATGCCGCGCGCATGCTGCCCGGTCTCGAGCTGCCGAGCGTGCGCGCCGCAGATATCCGCAGCATCTGGTACGACTCGCCGGCGTTCAATCGCTTCCGCGGCGAGGCGTGGATGAAAGAGCCCTGCCGGAGCTGTCCCGAGCGGGTGAAGGACTTTGGCGGCTGCCGCTGTCAGGCGTACCTGCTGACGGGGGACGCCACCAACACCGACCCGGTGTGTGATCTTTCTCCCCACCATCACCTGGTCACGGCGGCGGTCGCACGCGCCGTCGCTGCGGCCGCAGCGACGGCGCCTTCCGAGCACGTGCTGGTGTTTCGCGATCACCGCACCTCGATCGCAGTCGTGCCGGGTGAGCTTCCCTGCGTTGGTGAGTCGGGAGCGGAGCACACGTGAGCATTCGCCGCGTGCTGAAGATGGGCGAGCCGCTCCTGCACCGCGTCGCTGCGCCGGTGACGCAGTTCGACGCGGAGCTGCAGGCGCTCGTCGCCGACATGGACGACACCATGCGCGCGCTGAGCGGAGCCGGTATCGCCGCGCCGCAGATCGGCGTCAGTGCCCGCGTCGTGATCTTCGAGCTCAAGGACAACCCGCGCTACCCGCACATCACACCGGTGCCCTACACCGTGCTGGTGAATCCACTTGTCACGCCGCTCACGGCCGAGCAGGATGAAGGTTGGGAAGGGTGTCTGTCGGTGCCCGGAATGCGGGGCCTGGTGCCGCGCTATCGCCGTCTGCGCTACCGGGGCTTCGATCAGCACGGTGCATCGGTCGAGCGCACCGTGGAAGGCTTTCATGCCCGCGTGGTGCAGCACGAGGTCGATCATCTCGACGGCATCCTGTTCCCGCAGCGGGTGCGTGACATGCGTGACTTCGGGTTCGAGGATGCACTCGCCGCACGGATGACGCCGATGCCGGACTGACAGGGAGACAATGATGAGCCAGCGCGCCGCCGGGCCTTTCGACGTGAAGGTCACCCCGCAGAAGCCGGACACTCAGATCGCTCGGGCGGCGAACCTCGGGCGCCTCACTATCGACAAGCGCTTTCATGGCGATCTGGAGGGCATCAGCAAGGGCGAGATGCTCGCGACGCAGACCGACACGCCCGGGTCCGCCGGCTACGTGGCGATGGAGCGGGTGACCGGCACGTTGAAGGGGCGCACCGGCAGCTTCGTGCTGCAGCATAGCGCCACCATGGCGCGCGGCACCCCGAAGGCGAGCATCGCCGTCGTACCGGATTCCGGGACCGGCGAACTGCAGGGGATCAGCGGCACGATGACCATCACCGTCGGCCCGGACGGCTCGCACTCCTACGAATTCGATTACAAGATCGGCCTGTAGGTCAGCGCGCCTGCTCAGGGCGTCTGCTCACGGGCTCCGGGAGCGCTCTCGCGGCGGCCACGTACGTCGCGCACCATGCGGATGGCCGACTCTACGCCCTGGTAGTACCCGGGGATCTGCCCGAGCTCGTGGTAACCGAGCGCGCGATAGAGGGCGCGGGCAGCTTCGTTGCCCGCGCGCAGCTCGAGCCCGATGATGAAGGTTCCCGCGGTGAGCGCGGTCTCCTCGAGCCACTGTACCAGAGCCCGTGCGATGCCACGGCGGCGGTGGGCGGGATCGACGGCGAGCAGGTTGAGATGTGCGACATCCTCGCCGTAGCGCATGATCGCAAAGCCCGCGACCAGCGCCTCCCGGCGCGCCGTGAGCACGACGCTCTCCGCGTCGCGCACGTGCCAGCGGATGCGCGCTGCCCCCCACGCGGGCTTCAGGCCCGCCTCGACGTGCGCCTGTGACATCGCTGCGAGCAGCGCAGCATCGCCGATGCGGGCGGGCTCCAGGCGGTACGGGTACTCGCTGCCGGGCATGGTTAGCGCAGGTTCAGGCGAGGGTGTGGAAGACCTTCTGCACATCGTCATCCTGCTCGAGACGATCGATCAGCGTGAGCACCTCGGTCGCCTTGTCCTCGGGCAACTCGGTCGGCACGGTGCAGATGTACTCGTGCTCGGCGGACAGCGGAGTGATGCCGCGCGCCTCGAGCGCCTCCTGCAGCCGCCCGAAGTCGGCGAACCCACAGCGGATCACCAGTTGCGCTTCGCCCTTCTCGCCGGTGCTCTCGCCCATCTCCTCGAGGCCGTGATCGATCAGGTACAGCTCGAGATCGTCCTGATCGAGCCCCTGCGGGTTCAGGCGGAATACGCCCATCTTGCGGAACATGAAGCTGACACTGCCGCTGGTGGCGAGATTGCCGCCGCCCTTGGTGATGATGTTGCGCACCGCCGCAACGGTGCGCGTCGGGTTGTCGGTGGCCGTCTCCACCAGCAGTGCGACACCGTACGGGGCGTAGCCCTCGTAAAGCACTTCCTGGTAGCTGGTCGCGTCACGACCGGCGGCGCGCTTGATGGCCGCCTCGATCTTGTCCTTCGGCATGTTGACGGCGCGGGCGTTCTGGATGACACGCCGCAAGGTGGGATTCGAGGCAGGGTCCGGACCCCCGGCCTTCACGGCCATGGTGATGTCTTTCGCGATGCGCGCGAACTGCTTCGCCATGCGGTTCCAGCGCGCGAACATGGTGTGCTTGCGGACTTCGAAGATGCGCCCCATGGCTGCATGGTGCACGAACGGCACGGGCCGTGCCAATCACGTGCCGCAGGCCTGGGGTGGTTTTTGCGGGGTGCTTTACGCGAGCTGCGCTTGCAGCAGCCGCATGCGCCGCAGCTGCAGGCTGAGGCGCCGCTCGATCTCCTGCAGGCACCGCTGCAGCTGCACGTGCTCCCACTGCTCGAGCACCGCACGCTTCTTGTCGCCGAGCCACTGCTCCTTGACGCGTGCCCACTCGGCGATGGCGGCCAGGAAGCTCTCGTATTCGTGCGCCACGCGCACGCGCAAGGACTCGATGTGTGCCGCGGCTCCTGCGGCCGGCAGGCGCGCGAGACGCGCCTGCGCGCGCTTGAACTGCATGGCGAGCAGCGCCCGCTGGATCTGGAACACCGGGGTGCGCTTCAGCCGGCGCGTGAGGCCGACCACCTGCAGCGAGGCGATCAGCCATTTCGTGGGATCCCACTGCCACCAGCGCACACCATTGCGATAGTCGTGCGCGAAGATGTGGTGAAAGTTGTGATAGCCCTCGCCGTAGGTGATCACTGCCAGCACCGGGTTGTCGCGCGCGGAATTTTCCTCGGTGTAGGGCCGACTGCCCCACATGTGGGCGAGCGAGTTGATGAAGAAGGTGACGTGATGGCTCCACACCAGGCGCAGCACGCCGGCGAGAATCAGCATTCCCCAGACGTCGTGGAACAGGAGTCCTGCGGCGAGGGGCAGGCCGAAGTTCGCGGCGAGCGCCAGCGGCACGTAATAGCGGTGCTGGAATGCCAGCATCGGATCCTTCTTCAGGTCCGGGATGTTGCGAAAGTCCCCCCTGCCGCTCGGGTACTCACGCAGCATCCAGCCGATGTGCGAGAACCAGAACCCGCGCCGCGCCGAGTACGGGTCGCGCTCCTCGTCATCGACGTACAGGTGATGCGTGCGGTGGCCACTGCACCAGGCGAAGACGCTGTTCTGCAGCGCCATGGTGCCGAACACCAGATAGAGCAGCCGCAGCGTCCAATGAGCGTCGTATGTGCGGTGCGCCCACAGGCGGTGATAGCCGGCGGTGATCGCCATGCCGTTCGCGACGAGGAAGAAGGCGAATACGCCCCAATCGGCGACGCTGAAGCCGTGTGTGAGGCCGTACCACGGCACCAGGATCGCAGCGGCCGCGAAGGTGAGCGCGAACATCAGGAGATTGGGCCAGATGATCGGGGCGTAGGTCTCGGTAAGGGGCTTCTCGGCCATGCGTGTATGCGGATCGTGGGGTTGGCGGTCGCCGTGGGGGCTCAATGGGGGCCCCGTGCCCGCCCTCAAGAGAGGGCGGCGTAACTTAGCACGCCTGCAGGAGCGATGTGGGGCCGGGGTCGTCGTTTTTGAGTATGCTGCGGCGCCCGAGACCCGATTCTCAACATCGCAAATGAGAATGAGAACAGTGACGGGCTTCCGCGCATTCTCCCGACGAGGGGTGCCGCGCCGCGGGTTGCCGGGCGCCGCGGTCCTGCTCGCCGGCGCATCGCTGGCGCTCGCGCCTGCCGCCCAGGCCGAGCGCGCCTACGTCTCGAACGAGGACGACGGTACCGTCACGGTCGTGGACACGCAGCGCCTGACGGCGCTCGCGACGCTCCCGGTCGGTAAGCGCCCGCGTGGGCTGGCCCTGAGTCACGATGGCACGCGGCTGTACGTCGCGCTGAGCGGGCTGCCGAAATGTCCACCGCCCATGACCGATGAGGACTGCGCGCGGCTCCCGCGCGACAGCCAGGCCGATGGCATTGCCGTAATCGATACCGGACCGCTGCGGCTGCTCACGGTGCTCCGCGGGGTCTCCGATCCGGAGCGCGTTGAGGTGAGCCCCGACGACCGGACGCTGTACGTGAGCGAGGAGGATGTGGCCCGCCTCGCCGTGCTCGATGTAGGCCGCGCGAGGGTGCGGGCCACGGTGGCCGTGGGACGGGAGCCCGAAGGGGTGCGTGCCTCGGCGGATGGCCGCTGGGTGCTGGTGACGAGCGAAGAGGACAACTCACTCGCCATCATCGACGCACGCGCACTCACGCGGCGCTCCACCGTGAGCGTCGGCAAACGCCCACGGGATATCGCGATCAGCCCCGACAGCCGCACCGCCTATGTGTCCGGCGAGGCGGACGCCTCCGTGTACCGCGTCGCGCTGCCAGGCGACGCGCCCGCGGCGCGCCTGCTGGAGCTGCGCAACGGGGCGCGGCCCATGGGACTGGCGCTCGATGCAGCGGGCAATCGGCTGTACGTGAGCACCGGTCGGGGCGGCAGCGTTGCGGTCGTCGCGGTGGCCGACGGGAGGCTCGTGACCGAGATCGCTGTCGCCGCACGACCGTGGGGGATTGCGCTCACCGAACACCGCGCGCGGCTCGTCACCGCCAACGGTCCCTCCGGGGATGCGTCCGTCGTCGATACGCAATCGCTCAGTGTCATCGGCAAGGTGAGCACCGGGCGCGGACCCTGGGGCGTCGCCGCCGAGCCCTGAAGCGCGTCGCGGGCCGGCCGTGTGCGAGTCAGAACTTGACCATGACGCCCGCGCCCCAGATCACTTCGCGCGTAAGCAGATCGGGGTACCAGACGCCGCCTTCGCTGGCACAGGCATCGCCGCCAATGACGCTGCCGCCGTTGCACACGAAGCTCGCCGGTGATCCGGTGTTGCCGGCCGGCGGCGTCACGCCGCCGGGTCCTGACCAATAGGGCACATCCGAGTGACGGTAGGTGACTTCGGTCCACCAGGTGATCCAGTCCTTCGGCATGTACTGGAAATTGAGCTGCGCGTCCCACTGGTAGAGCTTCTGCCCGGGATTCTCGGTCCAGTACGGTGTGCCGGTCGCGGCGGTGGCGGCGTTGATCGGTGGCACGAGCGCGAGGTAACGCCCCGGGTTGTTCATGAAGCCCCCGCCGAGCGTTACCGCATAGAGGTTGTGATCGAACCAGATGCGGTTATAGAGCATCGCGCCGAAGAAGTTCGCCTTGTTGGGGGCACGCGAGCAGTGCACGCCGCCGCCGGACTCGCAGCCGAGATCGACCGTTAGGGACATCGCCATTTTCGAGACAGCGGAGCTGTCCTTGGCGTCGTAGTACTTCCACAGCACGCTGTCGTCTATGTGATAGCGAACGACATGCGCGTAGTTGACGTACGTGCCGCCGGGGTTCGGCATGCCGATCGGGGCGTTCGGATTGCCGCCGTTGGCAGGGTAGCCGCTGCCACTCGCCAGGTTGTCCTGGCCGAGCGTGTAGGTGTTGAAGACCAGCTTGAGCGAGTCGTTCGGAATCCACAGGATCTGCCCGCCGAAGCCCGGGTGGCTGTTGAACTTGGCGTAGGACTGCCAGCCGTTGATGAGCCATGGCTCGATCTTGAGCGTCTGCGTCGGGAACCACTGCACGCGCAGCCCGTTGAAGAACCACGGCGTGTTGGATGACACGAAAGACGGCTGGTAGGTCCAGTTGTCGAAGTTGTAATAGCTGAAGAGCCCGATGTAGGAGACGAAGATGCCCGCATCGAGATTGAGCCCGTGGTTGACATCCCAGTGGTAGCCGGCATTGGCCTCGGAAAAGTACCTGTAGGCGCCCTGCAGGTCCCACTGACCGACGCCGGCGCTCGCGTCATTGCGCGGAGTCGTCACCGCGAACAGCCCGAACATCGACAGGAAGCGCGCCTGTACGTTGTGCCAGTGGAAGTTGCCGCCGAGGCTCACCTGCGTGATCTGGAACTCGCCCGAGCGGAACTCCTCGGTCGAGCCGACGATGGTGTGATCGACCGGGTGATTGAAGCTCTGCAGATAGTTCACATCGAAGCGGACTTCGGGCGTGAAGAAGTTGGTGTCGAATACCGGCGTGGTCGCGCGGCTGGTGCCGTTCATCCAGCCAAGGTCGCCGATCGCGAAGGGCGTCTGCGTATCCGGCTGCGGAGCCGGCGGCGGTGCCTGCAGTGCCTCGGGCACGATTGCAGCGACGGCGGCGGAGGCCGCGGCGGCCATCTCGGGAGAGGGCGTGGGGGCGGCCCCGGGCGCGGCGGCGACCGCCGGGACGGCCGGTGCCGCTGCGGGGGGCGCGACGTTCATGACCAGGTCGGAGCGTGTCGCCTTGCCCGTCACCACTGCGAGAGATGGCGTGCTGACACTCGGCAGTCCCTGAACTTGCGCAGTGACCGTCCAGGCACCCGGTGTCAGGTCGCCGAACGAATAGACGCCATCGCTCCCGGAGAGCGTCGCGCGGATGGCCCCGCCATCGGAGCGAGTCGCCGTGACGGTGGCGTTCGCGACCGGCGCGCCGGCTGGCGTCGTGAGCCGGCCGACGATTGCGCCCAGCTCGGCCGCACGGGCGGCCGCGGGCAGCGCCGCGGCGAGCACGATCAGCGCCGCCACCGGCATCCATTTCATGGGCCATCTCATGGCTACGTTCCTCGAACCATGCCAAGCGCTCGCGCGCCGGGCGGGTCCGTCATCGTACGCAGCCGTACATCCGCCGATAGGCCAAACGGTGTTAAGAAAATGTCGAGCCTGCGCCGGGCATGCTACCGTTGCCGCACTCGCCGCTGGCATTCGGGACAACCACCGTGACCGTCGTTCGCGACACCGGGCGATTCGGCTTTCTGCTTGCGGCGCTTGCGCTCGCCGGCGCGGTGCGCGCGGAGGAGGCGCCGATTCCGGCTTCCGTCGAGCAGGCGGCGCGCAGCACCATCACGCGCGCCACTCTCGAGGCGCCAATCCGCTTTCTCTCCTCGGATCTGCTCGAGGGCCGTGGACCGGCCACGCGCGGCGACCAGCTGGCACGGCTCTACCTGCAGACCCGCCTCGAAGGCATGGGCTATCAGCCGGCCTTCGCCAACGGCGCCTGGCAGCAGCCCTTCGACATCGTCGGCATCAAGGGTCAGTTCCCGAAGAGCTGGAGCTTCCAGGGGCGCAGCGAGCGGGTCGATCTCGCCTGGCGCGATGACTACATCGCCGTGAGCGGGCTGCAGAGCGAGAGCGTGTCGGTCGATGACGCCGAGCTCGTGTTCGTCGGCTACGGCATCCAGGCGCCGGAATTCAACTGGGACGACTTCAAGGGCATGAACCTCACGGGGAAGATCCTCGTGATGATGAACAATGATCCCGACTGGGACCCGAACCTGTTCGCCGGCAAGCGCCGCCTCTACTACGGCCGCTGGACCTACAAGTATGAAAGCGCCGCGCGTCAGGGAGCAGCTGGGGCAATCATCATCCACACGACACCCTCTGCCGGATATCCCTGGCAGGTGGTGCAGGCCTCCTCCGGTGGGGAGCAGTTCGAGCTGCCGGCCGGCAACGAGCCGCGCGTCAAGGTGAGAGCGTGGGCCACGGAGGAGGCGGTACGGCGCTTGCTGAAGGCGAGCGGCTACGACCTGGAGAAGCTCACCGCCGCGGCACGCTCGCGCGACTTCCATCCGGTACTACTCGGCATCCGTAGCTCCATCAGCTTCACCAACAAGCTCGCAAGCCTGCAGACCGCCAATGTCGGCGGCGTGTTGCCGGGCAGTGACGCCAGGCTCGGCGCGCAGGTCGTGGTGCTGTCCGCGCACCATGATCACTTCGGCATCGGTGAGGCGGATGCGAGCGGCGATCGCATCTACCACGGTGCGGTCGACAACGCTTCCGGCTGCGCGCAGGTGCTGGCGGTCGCGCAGGCGCTCGCGGCGCTCCCCGAGCGGCCGCACCGCTCGGTGCTGGCGCTGCTCGTGGCCGGCGAGGAGCGGGGACTTCTCGGTTCGAAGTACTACGTGGAGCATCCCACCTTTGCGCCCGGCCGCATCGCCGCGAACATCAACATCGATGGCGGCAACATCTTCGGGCGCACGCGTGATGCGACGTCGATCGCGCTCGGCAAGTCCTCACTCGATGACATCGCCGCGCGGGTGGCTGCAGCGCAGGGTCGCGTGGTAAAGGGCGATCAGTTTCCCGACCGCGGCTACTACTATCGCTCCGACCAGTTCTCGTTCGCACGCATCGGCGTGCCGGCTCTGTTTTTCGATGACGGCATGGATTTCATCGGGCGGCCGGCCGGCTGGGGCCGCGAGCAGAGGGAGCAGTGGGAGCTCCACAAATACCATCAGCCCTCCGACCGGCTCGATGGCAGCTGGAACTTCGATGGCATGATCGAGGACGCGCAGCTTGTCATGCTCTCGACATGGCTCATCGCGCAGGCGGACGCGCTGCCGACGTGGAAGCCCGGTGATGAGTTCGAGGCAGCGCGCAAGCAGGCGCTCGCGGCGGTGGCTGGCCGGTAGCGACGGAGACGTACATGTTCGAGCATCTTGCCGCGGTTATTCCCGACCCTATTCTCGGTCTGATGGCGGCGTTTCGCGCCGATCCGGATCCGCACAAGGTCGACCTCGGCATCGGCGTGTATCGTGACGCGCACGGCAACACTCCGGTGCCCGATGCGGTGCGCCGTGCCGAGGCCGCGGTGCTTGCGCGCCAGACGACCAAGACGTACGTGGGGCCGGCGGGCAATGCTGGATTCAACCAGGCCATGGAGCAGCTCGTGCTCGGCAACGCGCATCCGGCGCTCGCCGCGGGCCGGGTACGCAGCGTACAGACCCCGGGCGGCTGCGGCGCCCTGCGTCTCGGTGCGGAGCTGATCCGCGCGGCCGCCCCGGACGCCGTGGTGTACGTGAGCACGCCCACGTGGGCGAACCACACGCCGCTCCTCACCGGCAGCGGACTGCGGCTCGAGCGCTATCCGTACTTCGACCCGGCCACCGGTGGGGTGCAGTTCGAGGCGATGACCGCGGCCCTCGAGCGGCTGCCGGCGCGCGCCGTGGTGCTGCTGCACGCCTCCTGCCACAACCCCACGGGGGCCGATCTCTCGCCGCCGCAGTGGCGCGAGCTGCTCGCGCTGGTGAAGCGCCGGCAGTTGCTGCCGTTCATCGACATCGCCTACCAGGGACTCGGCGAAGGCGCGGACGCCGATGCCTTCGGGCTGCGGCTGTTCTGCGCCGAGCTGCCGGAGGTGCTGTGCGCGGTGTCGTGCTCGAAGAACTTCGGCCTGTATCGCGAGCGCACTGGCTTGCTGCACCTGATCAGCGCATCGACGGCTGCGGCCGATGCGGCGCTCAGCCAGCTGGTGCGCATCGCGCGCGGCATCTGGTCGATGCCGCCTGATCATGGAGCGGCCATCGTGCACGCGATCCTCAGCGACCAGCCGCTGCGACGGCAGTGGGCCGAGGAGCTCGAGGCCATGCGCCGCCGCATCGAGGACCTGCGCCGCGAGGTCGTGCAGCAGCTGCGCGTGCATTGCCCGCAGCGAGACTTCCGCTTCATCGCCCGGCAGAGGGGCATGTTCTCCTTCTTCGGCATCGACACCGCGCAGGTACACGCGCTGCGCGAGCGCCACCACGTTTACATGACCGATGACAGCCGCATGAACATCGCGGGCCTGCGGCGCGAAAACCTCGAGTACTTCGCGCGCGCCGTGGCGCAGGTGCTGGCGGAGTAGGCTCGCCCATCACTCCCAGCGGATGCGCGCTCCGGTCCAGATCGCCAGCGGCTGCGCGGGCGAGATGAAATCCTCGTTGCTCCAGTTCGCCGGATTGGCAATGAACGATCCATCGGGCTCGAAGGCGTTGCTGGTGAGGAATCCCGCGGTGGCGTACCGCCGGTCGAACAGATTGGCGAGCCGTGCGAACAGCTCGGCGTGGTCGCCGATGCGGAAGATGGCGTGCAGGTTGACGGCCGCGTAGCCGGGGATCCAGCCGCTGCCGAGGATGTGGCTACCGGCGGCGTTGGTGGCACCGGCCTGATTGGCATTGTTTTCGTTGCCGTGCAGGTAAGAACCGGAGGCGGCGACCAGGTTGCCACCGACGTCCCAGTGCTCGCCGAGCGCATAGTCGAGGATGAGACGAGCGGTATGGCGCGGAATGAGTGGCATGCGGTCTCCGGGGCGCACCAGAATGTTACCGGCGGCATCGGCGCTGCTGTTGGCTGACGCGTTGACCGTGAAGCTCGACTGGAAGGTGGCATCGACGAGGCTGTAGATCATCTGCCAGCGCAGGCGGCCGTGGCGTCCGCCGAGTGCCAGGTCGAGTCCCTGGCGGCGTGTACTGCCGACATTCTCGAAGTAACCGGAGTTGGTCGCGGTCGCGACGAACTGAATGTCGTTGCTGCTGACGGTGCGGAACAGGTCCGCGCTCCACGCCAGCGCCTGATCGCCGCGGGCCCCGCGCACACCGAGCTCGGCGGTGCGCGCAATCACCTGCTGCAGATCCGGATCACCGGCGAAGTCGTTGGGCAGCCCGCACGGAGCCGCGGGGTTGGCACAGC
>Ga0306920_100002373_pt1 | contig 23818 bp, 23 predicted proteins | sample flu12Cox44000170_FD_204666 | JGI IMG/M metagenome (GOLD analysis project Ga0306920, IMG submission 204666) | Lab enrichment of tropical soil microbial communities from Luquillo Experimental Forest, Puerto Rico - flux4day.12C.oxic.44.000.170 (v2)... | ecosystem: Environmental > Terrestrial >...
CCCACTTCACCTCTCTCGCGCCTTGTCGCCAGCACGGTAGACGAGGGTCATAACCGCAGTTCGAACCGCCTCGTCATCGTGGCGCTGATCCTCCTTCATGAGCCCTAGGCGAATGAAGGCGTCGATGTCCGGTATGTCTATCGGCATCCGAATCCAGCGCAGCCCACGCAGGTGCTCCTTACGGTAGCGGCGCATGCGCACCGCGGCGGGAGTGGAGGAGAGGGTGCGCATTTTGGGGCCTCTATGCTCATAGTTTCTTGCTTCGGGTGATGGTGATGTGCCCGCCGATTCGAAGATAGACATTTGCGGGTATCCTCTGCGAGCCGGTGCACGGCGGTACACCCCATCCGGTCCATGCGGTCCACATGCGGCCAGGTATGCGGTCTGGTGTTCCGCATCGTCACCATTTAAGACCCTCGCGCCGCTGTACCTGATACACTTCGTTGACGCGGTCCCACCTCGCCCACTCTTCGGGCGTGATGTGCGGGTAGCCGCTCTGGTGCGGTGCTTCTCTCATCCGACGAAACGGGTCTTCGATGTATACTTCGCCGATGGACGCGGCATGACGGCGGCCAGTGCGTTCGACCAGCGCTTGCAGGTCGGGCATGCGTTCCATTTGGCGCCAAAAGGCTTCGTCGTCAGCGCCGTCCTTCTCGCTGGTCAATTTTCGCTCGATCGTGCGGCAATGGCTACGTCTGCGTCGCGGCCCCAACGAGCGACGGCAAAGCTATCTGGTATCTCGACGAGAAACCTGGCGTTCTCTGTGGGATCGTGATCAGTGGAGTTGCTCATCGGTAGCGACTCCGACGCCGGTCTACGGTAGCGGCGCATGCGCACCGCCGCGGGGTTGAACGACAGGGAGCGTACTTTTTCGTTCGTTTCTTCGTTCATGGCTACTCCTCGTTATTATCGACTGGGTGGGAGTAAACGTCTTGCCTCAGTATAGTTGCCCATCCGATCGCCGGAGAGACAGGTGGTTGCGGTGGGACAAATGTTCGGGACTGTGCCGCTATTTTAGGGGCCGCAAACTGCCCCACTTTCTGTTAACTCCTTTGCCTGTCCCGAACTGTTAGTTCTCTCGGGACCGCCATTCTCGACAAGCCGAATGTTGAATGACCGATTTGCACAGGCTTTACCATGAGATCCGTTAATGTCGGCTGAGTTGTTCCATATCGACGGCAAACGAGTTTATGTCGCAGGTCATCATGGGATGATCGGTTCTGCGATCGTTCGTCGACTGAGGAAGGAACCATGCGAACTGATCACCGCTGAGCGCGACCAAGTCAATCTTGAGCGCCAGGTCCAAACGGAAGAGTTCCTGGCCGCGAGCAAGCCGGACATCGTGATCGTGGCAGCGGCTCGCGTGGGCGGAATTCATGCAAATAATTCTTATCCTGCACAATTCATTTCCGAAAATTTGGCGATTGCCCGCAATACGATCGACGCAAGCTACCGGGCGGGCGTGAAGAAGCTCTTGTTTCTCGGTTCCTCGTGTATCTACCCGCGCCTGGCCGATCAGCCCATGCGCGAAGATGAATTGCTGAACGGGCCGCTCGAGCCGACCAACGAATGGTATGCCGTCGCCAAAATCGCCGGGATCAAATTATGTCAGGCATATCGCCGCCAATACGGGGGCGATTTCATTTCCGTGATGCCGACCAACGTTTACGGGCCAGGCGACAATTATCATCCCGAGAACAGCCACGTCGTTGCGGCGTTGATCCGACGCTTTCATCAATCGAAGCAGGATCGAGCAGCGGCCGTGACCGTGTGGGGCACAGGCAAGCCACGCCGTGAATTTCTGTTCGTTGATGATCTTGCTGACGCCTGCGTGTTTCTTCTCGAGCATTACTCGGACGAACAACACATCAACGTCGGCAGTGGCCAGGAGGTCACGATCGCGCGACTTGCCAAAATGATCACCGAGGTTGTCCAGTATCGAGGCAGGCTGATATTTGATTCCTCGCGTCCTGACGGTGTGCCACGCAAGCTTCTCGACAGTTCGAAGCTGACGGGCATGGGATGGCAAGCGAGCACCCGACTGCGCGACGGGCTTGAACGGACCTATTCGGCCTTCCTTACCGCAAGTTACAGCGGCGCGAGCACCCGAGGGAGCATCGGATTAACGGCCATGGCACGACACTAATGGCGGGATCGTCCAGGAAGGTGGCCCTGATCGCGGGGGCCACCGGGCAAGATGGCGCCTATCTCGCCGACTTCCTTCTCGCCAAGGGCTATCTGGTGCACGGCATCAAGCGCCGTTCGTCATCCTTCAACACCGCGCGCTCGATCATCTCATGCACGATCCGCATGACACCGGCGTTTCCTTTCATCTGCACTATGGCGACGTTACCGACGCGACCAACCTGATCCGCATCGTGCAGGAGACGCGACCGGACGAGATCTACAACCTGGCGGCGCAATCGCACGTGCAGGTATCCTTCGAAACCCCGGAATACACCGCCAATGCCGACGCGATAGGCACGCTGCGCCTGCTCGAGGCGATTCGCATCTTGGGGCGGCAGAACGAGATCCGCTTCTATCAAGCCTCGACATCCGAGCTGTTCGGCAAGGCTCAGGAAACTCCGCAAAAGGAGACGACGCCGTTCTATCCGCGCTCACCCTATGCAGCGGCAAAGCTCTACGCCTATTGGATCACGGTGAACTACCGTGAAGCTGTTCAACCACGAGAGTCCGATCCGCGGCGAAACGTTCGTGACGCGCAAGATCACGCGGGCCGTCGCGTCGATCAAGCACGGCTTGCAGGCGCGCGTGTTCCTCGGCAATCTCGATGCCAAGCGCGATTGGGGGCATGCGCGCGATTATGTCGAAGGGATGTGGCTGATCCTGCAGCAGAAGCAGCCGGACGACTACGTCTTGGCGACCGGAGAGAGCCATTCGGTACGCGAGTTCGTCGAGAAGGCGTTTGCCCATATCGGCAGGGCGATTGTCTGGCGCGGAAGCGGGCTCGAGGAGAAGGGTTTCGACAAGTCCAACGGCGAGGTGCTGGTCGAGATCGATCCCCGCTATTTTCGCCCGACCGAGGTCGACGCCCTGCTCGGCGACCCAAGCAAAGCCTGCGCCAAGCTCGGCTGGCGGCATCGCACCAGCTTCGATGAGTTGGTAAAGGAAATGGTGGATGCGGACATGGTGACGATCCTGCAAGAGCAGGAGCGCATTAACCGCCACGAGTGAAGATGGCTAATCGTGGTGATTTTTGCCGCTCGTGTTTCGAGGATCGCCCGCCCAGAGTTCCCTTGCCGCAAAATCAAACAGGTTGCTGAATCATTAAAGCTAAAAGCGAGCCGAGGATTGCAAAAAGAGCCAAGCCGGCCGCGTCCTCCCATTCTGTAATGGCGAAATCAAATACGGGAGGAGCATAATAAAAATCAGCCCACACCATCGCGAGGATGACTGCAGACAATCCTGGACCAAAGCCTAGGAGGAATGCACTTACAATGACTGGCATGAGCAGGGGGACGTATGCGTACTCCCGCGGATTGGCGCCCAGCGCCTCTATAGCTAGGAAACAAAGAGCAACCAGCGATATTGCCAAGGTAGATCGAATCCAGACTGATCGTTTCCGCAACCGGCTGATTGATTCAGGTAACTCAACCCAACCGAAGGTTATGAGCATGGGGGGCGCGAGCAAACAGATCAGCATCAGCAAGACGGTCCAGGAAGGATGGCCAGTGAGCTCGGCGAGTAGCGCCAAAAGAAATCCACAGGCAGCGCCAACTAACGCCCACAGCCAGCGAAATGGAACTTGAGCGCGTGCCATACCGTTTGACGCTTTCTTCGTTTGGCAAACGATCTGTAGAGGATAGATGTGGAACGGGTCAACCTCTCGACGAGTCGTAACTCTGTGACAACTTCGGTTCTACTGTGACAGATCGCAGTTGCAATTTCGGCGCGTGCCAGGTTGTCACGGGAACAACCGCAATCCACGCGACTTCGTCAGATTAGCACTTCACGCAGTAAGCGAAGGGCGTGCAACCGCGCCCGCATTACGTTAAGGCGTTGTGCCCTTGGCTGTGGCTCTTGCTGCGAGGCGCTCCGATAAATCACAGTATTTTTGCACTTTTTCGAACCGCTAAAAGTTAGTTCACCGGGCGCCCGTATTCGAGCGGTCGAATTCCGGGCATGAAATAATCGAGGCGGTTGCCCTCGGGGATATTGCCCCTAAGGACAATAACGGCCAAGTCCATTTTGTGTAAGAGGTGGACACCTCCAACTCTAATGCGGCATTGCTCTAATCATTCATTAATTACTTTGTTTGGCGAGTAACCGATCGGACGTTTATGACGTGACGATTCCTCGCTTGACGCATACTGTACCGGAACCGTCGGGTCTTCTATACTGAGTGCAAGAAACCAACAAACAGCATTGGCTAGGTGTAACAAAACGCGGGATGAGCAATGACGAGTGCCCTTGTTTGCGGAGCCGGTTCATTGGCAACCATCTTGTGAAACGCTTGAAACGAGAAGGATTTTGGGTCCGCGGCGTCACGAACCGAAGGGCGGCGATCGAGGAGTTAATCGACCGCGACACCGTGGCCGCTCGCGTGCGCGAGATTATGGCGAAGCGTCAAACTTGGTCCGGAAGTGCTTCCGACCTTCTTCGCGCCGGAGCCCAGTTGGGGTCGGATGGCGTCCGGAACGAAAGCAACGGTTGGCCAAACACTCCTCGAGCCCTCGCCGGCCGGCTCCGTCGGGCACAGACATTCCTGCGCACGCTGGGTATCGAATTGACATTCGCACGGGAAGGGCGCGCGGGAACGCGGATGATCAGGATAAGCTCAACCTGTGAGAAGCGTCCGGTCACCGTCACCACCGTCAGCACCGTCAGCGCGGCCTGAGCTGAAACTGGCTTGGCGATGAAGAAGGCGCCGACCGCGCAGCGCGTCACCGGCGAAGCCTTGCAGACGGTACTGACGGTGCAGGCGATCCTGACGCACCGATCGAAAAGAGCAGCTTCCGCGAACGGCTTCAAAGCGCGCGGGCAAGCACCCGCGCTTTAGCCGGTGTGTTACTTAAGCCACAGGTTCAGACAAATCGCGCGTTAACCCATCCTGTTAAACGTTGGCAATCTAGGCCGCAGCTACTCGTCGCTTTCACGGTGCGTTAGGTCCGTGGAGGGACATTGTGAGGAGCCTTGAAGAGTATTGGAAGCTTGCGACCAAATACTTACGACTTGCGCGAGTGGTCGCGGACCCGCAGAGCAAAGCGATGCTGCTGCACATGGCTGCCACGTGGATTAGGCTCGCTGAGCGTTTGAAAGAAAAGGCGGATAAACAGGCCGCGTAGGCAGTGAAAGTGCGGGGCAGCATCGCCCGCCCCGCGCCGACCAAGAGTACGTCCAAATTCGAACACTCTCGCCCTGCAAATTAGGACCCGTGGGGCATCTGGTTGGTCCTCACTGACTTTGTTGCCTTCGTACTCCTTGGCCCCGCCCTGGCGGGGCTTTTCTTTCGACGTGATTGCGGCGCGGGGCGAGGCCGAGCAGCGGCTACGACCATGTCGGAGAAATCGGCCGCCCCCGCATGCTGCTTGGGCCTCCGAGGCGGTTTTATTCGAAGTTAGCCGGAACTTGGGCGGTTTGTCGTTGTTAGAGGTGACAGCTGGACAACACCCCAGCCGCCCCTCTCAGGAGAGGGCTTCGGGTGAACGGGCTCATGGCCTCCCAGAAAAACCAAGCCGGGCCCTTCACCTCTCCCGCTCAAAACGTGGCTCAGCGTTGGGGAACTTCAACCAATGGCTGAGACCGAAAATAACACGCCTCGACGCCGTGTTCCCCAACTTCTCGAACCTACCGACGAGGCCAGCAAAAAACGCTGGCAGCTAATCTGCCAGAACCGTGCCTTTATCGCTGCACTACATGCGGCGATTCGATCAGGAAGTGAAACCGCAGCTGGTATTACTGCGACGGTACGTCCCGGAAGGAAGGAGACTCCAAGTCGCGCGGCACGACGGCAAGCGACCAACGCCCCTTAAACTCCACGCCATATCTTCCAAGCCGTGCGCAATCCAAGCGCGATGGCGCCCACCATGACCGTGAGCATTAATCACGATGGGAGGGACCCTACTAAAAAATACCGGGAAAAGCACTTGCAAGGAGGACACCATGGACGTCTTTCAGTTGCTTGTCTTAATTATAGGATTCTCAGGCATCAGCACTCCAATCCTATTGGCATTGATCTTATGGCGGGTTTGGTGAAATTGGAGGGCTAGGCAATGGTAACACAAATCACAAAGACAACGCCAGATGAGCGTAGCTTATTACATGACAGAACAGTTCAGTTAGAGCTACTCGCCCTAATATTGTTCATTAGCTTCGTTCTCTGGTGGAATTGGTAATAGTAAAGGCGCCATAGGGAAACGGTATCGGCCAGGAACTCAGGCACCGCCGCACCATGGCGCCACCGCTTACGTCAAGCGTTCATATATCGGCGTCGTTCTGTCTCAGCGATTGATTCCGCACACTGCGCGAGATCGAGATTTCCGCCAACTCCCTTTTCGTGCTGGTTTCGTCGTATTCCTGCGCAAGATTGAGACAAGCCCCCGCGGCGCGTCGATATCCTCCCGGTGTGCGCATGCGAGCCTTCAACTTTGAGGAGACCCCCCCACCTTCGCTCGGCATCAGTGGGCGACGGGCCCGATGTCCTGCTGGGGCGACTACGGGCGCGCACGCCCTTCGGCTGGGCTCAAAGTCCAGCCAATAAGAATCCAACGGCGGCGGCGCCGTCCTGTTCCGGGAAAGCCCTTCCGACTCGACTCCTGCCGCGCCGTGTTCCATTTAAGGAACATGTTGTGGCGTTTATCGTTCGGGCCGCTCGCGCGATTGGGTCAAGCTGAAAAATCCGGCTGCGCCAGCCGCCACGCGCGAAATTTGAAGAGGAATGGGGCAGACGGAAGTGTGGGGGCCGAGGCAATCATTGAGCAAGCTGTTCGGAAGGAATACGACAAGCTGCCCGGAAACCGCCGCGCTGCTTCCGACGAAATGGCATCTCGGCTGACGTCACGTCGGCGCCGAGGCACCGCGTGATTGCGTAGACCGCCTCTTCATTCTGCTTAATATGCCGCGCGCGGCGCGGCAACGTCCTCGGTCCGATGATCGGATTCCGGATGACGGCAGAACACGGATTTTCGCAAATCAGTCCGCCTTGGCGCCGGAGAACCTGATTGCCTTGGCCCATTTCTCGATTTCTTGCGCCATGCGTCTTGCGTACTCCTCGGGCGACAGCGCAAGCACCTCGCCGCCAAAGTCGGCAAAGCGTGCCTTGATCATCGGGTCGGCGAGAGCGGCGTTGATCTCCCGATTGAGCAAGTTGATGATTTCGGTCGGCGTGTTCTTGGGTGCGCCGATGCCCGCCCACGCGCTGGTCTCGAATCCCGGCACGAAGTCGCCAAGCGGTGGAACATCGGGCAGCGCCGGCACGCGCGTCGCGGCGGTCACCGCCAAGGCACGCAGCCGGCCGGCCCTGATGTGCTCGATCGAGGAGGGCATATTGTCGAACATGACCTGCACCTGTCCGGCAATAAGATCGGTCAACGCCGGTGGCGCCCCCCGATAAGGCACATGCAGCATGTTGACGCCCGTCATCATCTTGAATAGCTCGCCAGTCACATGCGCGACCGAGCCGTTGCCGGCCGAAGAAAAACTGATTTCGCGCGGATGAGCCTTGGCGTAAGCGATGAATGCGGGGACCGTCTTAGCCGGAAATGCAGGATTGACCTCCATGACTTGCGGAACCTGGTACACGCTTGCCACCGGAGCGATATCGCGGCCGAAGTCGTAAAGAAGCTTTTGATAAAGCGTTGCGTTGATCAGATTATTGGAGCCAATGGCGAGTAGCGTGTATCCATCAGGCGGCGCGCGCACGGTGATTTCGGTCGCTATATTGCCGCCAGCCCCAGGCCGGTTCTCGACGACGAATTGCTGGCCGAGCCGCTCTGACAGCCGCTGCGCGATGATGCGCGTGGCGATGTCGATCGCCTGTCCGGGGGCAAATCCGACGATCACGCGCACTGGCCGTGTTGGGTAGGCTTGGGCTCGTGCGCAAGACACTGCCGAAAGCGCGGCGGCACCCGCGGCCAGACGCAGAAAATGTCGACGGGTAAGCTTCATCTGCAGTTCCGGTATTCCCTGAAACAACCAGCGTTCCGAAACCGGTTGCGCGCAATACTGTTGAGCCAGCAACACCAGCAATATTGTTTGCGGGCTTGCGAAGTTCGCTGCGCCTTACCTGCGAGGCGGGTCCAGGCAGACGATTGGTGGTTTTGTCGCCTGCGCTCCTGGACCTGACAGGAAGTGGTCGCATTCTTCGCGACTGACCTGAACGCTTGTATCGGCAAGCGCGCAGGGCGTCATAAGTGCAGATGGGTCACGCCGATGCGGCAAGCCCGTCAGGTGCCCAAACTCGTGAGGCCATAGTAGATGGTCCGGGTAATTGGCCACGGGTTGAAGTTTGGGGTGAACAAGAATCATCGAACGAAAGTTGGGTGGCGAATAGGAACATCCCTCAAACGCGCGAAATTTGGGAGGCAGGTCGGGCCTGCAGAACGTGATCTTTTCGACAAGCTTGACGTGAAAATCCACCCCGCCCACATCGGAATCCACCCGATGCACCGCGCCGATGTTGTTCCGGTCGACGATAGGCATGGCGGGTGAGGTGAAGGTGCGGATTGGGCCGTTCAGCTTGAACGCCACATTGCAGGCAACATCGTTGGGACCGGTATGATTTGAATCTTTCTGTAGCGTCTTCGAAGCGCGGTCCAGGATGGCCTCGACTTCGCCGGCACTCAACTCCGGAACGGCGTTATGACGACTGACGCTCAACGAGTACGTCTTCTGCGCGCTCGCTGTTTCGACCCACATCAGCACCGCAATAGAAACGATGCCCGCAATGATTCGCATTGTCATCTCCGGCACTGTTGCTTGCTGAGCAAGATGCTTTCCTGCACAGTTACTCCCTGGTGCCGCAGATTGTCACATCTGCCGTCGGCTAGCGTCTCGTTGGCAGCCGTACCGTCGAGAAATTATTTCTTCCCCCTCCGCCGCTTGCGCGCACCGGCTCCTGTCCGTTTTTTCTTCAGTCGTTTGTGCAGAGCGCCTGCTTCTTTTCTCAATACCGCTCTGATCGCTGGGTGGATCGTGACGATTTTGGGGTCGTCATGGATGATCCGGAAGATCTCCGCAGAAGTCTGTATATGATGTACCACGTGCCTCCTGAGCAGCGCGATGTCGTCTTTGGAGAGTCCCCGTACTTCCTCGTCCGTGTATACTCCCACGATGCTTCCCATGGCATTTCTCTCCTTGGAATTTGTCCTGGCGGTTAGATTCTGACGAAACACGGGGGCGTGTAGTTACCACCCGATCTTTGCTCATTCCGGGGGGACGCAGATTGCTGAGATTGGTCGGCCCGCATACTATTTCTTCTTCAGCCGCTTGTGCAGCGCTCCCGCTTCTCTTCGCAGTATCTGGCGGATTTTCGGGTGTCGCGTCACGATTTTCGGGTCGTCGTGGATGATCCGACGGATCTCTGCGGAAGTCTGTATGTAATGCACCACGTAGCGCCTGAGCAGCGCGATATCCTTTTTGGAGAGCCCTGCTACTTCCTCATCAGTGAATACTCCCACGATGCTTCCCATGGTATTTCTCTCCCTGGAAGTCGTCCTCGGTTAGATCATGAAGGAAACGCGAGACGTGTACTCACCAATTCAATCTCGGCTCATTCAGTGAGACGCCGATTGTTGAGATCGGTCGGTCTGGCCGTGTGACCATGCATTCGAGCACATTCTGGAAGTTTTGCAGCAGGCGATCGATTGTTTTCGCGCCGAACAGATGCGGCTTGTAGACGCAAGTACCCCTCAGCCCATGTGCACCTTCGTGCAGCATCAAGATAACATCGAAACCTGGCGGCGTCACTAGCGGCAACATCGTGCTCGGACTGGCCTCCTCGATAACGAGTTTGCGTCCCGATCGCGGGAACGATCGTAATGTCGCGTTCTGAAACAGAAGCATGATATTCGCTAACGCCGCAGGCTTGCCGCCGGACTCGCGCGAGAGACTCTGAGCGATCGCTTCGATGGGAACATCCTGGTGAGCAAAGGCCGCGAGGACACTCTCACGAACCCGACCCAGCAATTCGCGAGGCGTGGGGTCGCCGCTGAGGCCGGTTCGGAGAATAACCGTGTTGACCAGCGGCCCAATCAATCCAGCGGTGCCGGGACGATTGCGATTGGCAACGTTCGTAGCCACGCGGACATCGTCCTGCGCGAGGTAGCAATGCAACAGAGTCTTCAAAGCGGCGACCAGCACCATGAACAGCGTGCCACCTCCTTCACGGGCGAAGCCTGTGGCGGCCTGCGCGAGACTTGCCGGCAATGCCCATTCCCGCCGGTCCGTGCGCAGGCCATCGATCGTGCGTCTTGGATTGGCTTTTGCAAGCTGCATCGCGGGTAGCGGACCACGAAGCTGCTCCCGCCAGTATGCAAGCTGCGCGACGAACTCCGGATCCGACTTCCAATGGCCTTGCCAGTGTGCAAAGTCCGCGTACTGGATCGGCAGCGGTGGCAGAGGCAAGTCCGCTCCGGCGGACAAGGCGTCATACAAGGTAGTCAGCTCCTCAACGAGCACGCCGAGCGACCAGCCATCGCAGATGACCTGGTGCAGCGAAATGAGCAGGAGGTATTCCCGATCAGCCAAGCGCAGCAGGCGAGCCCGAATGAGGGGGCCTTTCGCGAGATCAAAGGAGTGGAGCGCTTCTTCTTGAACAAACTTGTGCGCGACAGTCTGCTTCTTGGCGCGTGGCAGGGGACGCAGGTCATCGAACGCGAGGCCCGGGATCAGCTGCGGAGCAATCACCTGTACGTATCGACCGTCGACAAGGATGAATGTCGTCCGCAAGATTTCGTGGCGCCGCGCGATTTCGTTCATGCAGCGCTGCAGGATTGCGTCGTCGCAGGGTGAGATTATTCGGAGCGCGTAGAGTATATTGAAGAAAGGTATGCCGGGCAGCGCGTGCTGCAGCCTGCAGAGATGTTCCTGCGCGATCGAAGCCGGCGTCACCCCATTTTGTCGCGTTGCGCGGGCAAGGGCCGACGAAGCTCGGGCTACTTTGCTGGCCGCAATCACTTGTTCGAGATGGTGAGCAACCTCCGCAACGGTGGGCGCCTGGAAAAATCTCGCGACCTCGAACTCGATTTCCGTCAGGCCGTAGATGTGGCCGAGAACGCGTGTGGCAAGAAGTGAGTCGCCGCCGGAAGCAAAGAAGTTATCGTGAATACCAATCCGCTTGAGCTCAAGGAGCTCCGCCCAGCGCTTGGCCAGCAATTTCTCGAGCGCCGTTCGCGGCGCGACGAAGTCGTCCGGCAGGGCAGTGCGTCCGCCGACGCCTAATTTGTCCGCCAAGCCGACACGCTGCACTTTGCCGGTCGGGCCTTTTGGAATTTTGCTGAGGACGAGCACTTGGCCCGGGACCTTGAAATCGGCGATGCGGCCGATGGCGAACTGACGTAGTTCTGTCGCCGTCGCGATACCCTCGGATCGCAGCACGACTGCCGAGGCTACGTCCTGCCCGAGCGTGGGATGCGGGACGGCAAAGGTTACAGCCTCGGCCACCGCGGGATGTTCCAGGAGCACTTCATCCACTTCCTGTGGGGCGATTTTCTCTCCGCCGCGGTTGATGATTTCCCTGATCCGGCTGACGAGAAAAAGGTACCCGTCCGCATCGAAGAAACCGACATCCCCGGTCTTGAACCAATCGCCGGCAAACGCCGCCTCGGTCGCCTTAGGGTCCCCGTCGTAGCCCGGCATGACGCCGGCACCGCGAACCACGACCTCTCCAGTCTGACCGTTGGTCAGCGCAGCCCCTCGTTCGTCGATAATCGCGACGTCCAAAGTTACCGGCATGCCCGCCGATCCGGCCTTGCGCTGCGCCGGCGGCAGGGGATTGGACGCGATCGGTGTGGAGGTGGTTTCTGTCATAGCATAGTATTCGATCACGGGCGCTTCGAACGTCGATTCCAGTCCCGTTAAGATGTGAGCTGGCAGAGGAGCAGATCCGGAGCGAATGAAACGCAGACGGCACTCCGCTAATCGCTCGCGACTTTGAGGAACCTGAGCGAGAATTGCTTGATGTATCGTAGATACCGCGGAGTACCAGGTCGGTTGCAACGCGGTTAGCCATCCAAAGAAGCTGTTGACGTCCAAGCCAGGGGTACATACGACGCTCGCGCCGGCTGCCAGCGAGGCCATTAGCGTGTTGTGGAGGCCGTGGCCGTGAAACAGTGGCAACATATTTATACATCGGTCTGTTTCAGTTAGCGCCCAGGCAGCGACGGAGCTGTAAGCCGACGCGCAGATACTGGCGTGCGTCTGCGGAACAATCTTTGGCTGCGCGGTTGTGCCTGACGTGAGCAGCAGCACTGCAACATCGTCGGGACTGATCAATTCGTCAGATGGGGCGTCCTCCAGATCCCCACTGAGCGTGAAAAGACCGGCCTCTGCCTCTACCAAAGTCGAGAGTTCGATGACACGCACGCCGCGCGACAACGCCACGCGCCGCGCTGGCGAATCGATCCCGGCCTGGGTGATCAAGGCACGAGGTCGCAAGCCGGCGAAATATCGATCCAGTTCTTCGGCGTGATAGGCGGGATTCATTGGGGCGCACACCGCGCTTGCTGCCGCTGCAAGAATCGCGACCGCCATTTCTGGACCGTTCGGCAGCACCACGACGACCCGGTCATGCCGGCCTATCCCCATGGCCCGCAGGGTAGCGGCGATATCTTCAATGTGCTGATAAAGACGACCGTATGTCAGCGGAACACGCCCCGGAGCCAGAATCGCCGGTGCGTCAGGAATACGTTTTGCGTGATATTCCAGCAGGTGAGGAAGACAGGAAAACGGAATCGTGGGTCTTCTGTCTATGAAAGATTTGTCTCGCATCCTTTTCCCCCTGCCCACGATGTCATGCAATTCTAGTTGCTCTTCACCAATTCTTGCGACCGCATATCCTTTGCCGCCTGCATAATTGTAATTCCACTACTTTTTTCCCCTTTGCGTCAGCAAAAATGTTTTCCAGCGTGGGCAGCGAGTGGTCGCTCCCCATGCAGGACGCATTTTCGGCATGCCTGACCCGAAAGGCCGCGCGCTTATCGATGAGCTGATCGCGCATGCCACCCAGCGCCAGTTCGTTTATACTCACCGTTGGCGCATGCATGACCTGGTGATGTGGGACGATCGCTGCACCATGCACCACGAGACCGGCTTCGACGACCTGCGTTGGAAGCGCGGTCTGCAATGCGCCACGGTCTGCGACATCGCAAATTCGTGCGAACAGGAAGATCTGGCAGCAGGAGCGGCGTGATGGCGATGCGGCAGATCGCAAATTGGCTGGCATCGCTCGGTCTGGGCGAGTACGCGCAGCGCTTCGCGGAAAACGGCATCGATGCGAGCGTGCTGCGCGATCTGACGGATCTTGATCTCGAAAAAATTGGCGTCTTGCTGGGACACCGCAAAAAAATACTGCGCGCGATCGCGGAACTCGACGCTGCCGTGCTCACCGCCGAACGACGCCAGCTCACGGTAATGGTCTGCGATCTGGTGGGCTCGACGGCCCTGTCGGCCCGGCTCGATCCAGAGGACATGCGCGCGCTGATCAATGCCTATCACACCACGTGCGCAGGCATCATGGCGACCTATGACGGCTTCATCGCGCAATTTCGCGGCGACGGGATATTGGCCTATTTCGGCTATCCTCGCGCCCACGAAGACGACGCCGAGCGCGCGGTGCGAGCCGGACTCGACATCATTGCCGCGCTCGCGCGGGTCAAAACCCCAGCCCCGGAACCGCTCGCCGTGCGCATCGGCGTCGCTACCGGATTGGTGGTAGTCGGAGATCTAACCGGCGAGGATATGTCTTCCGAGCACCAGGTGGTCGGGGACACGCCCAACCTCGCGGCGGGGCTTCAGGACCTGGCCGAAGCTGGGACCGTCGTCATCTCCACCTCCACGCAGCGGCTGGTCGGCGATTTATTTCACCTGCGCGAGCTCGGCCGGCACCAACTCAAGGACCTTGCCGAGCCGATCGCGGCATGGGCAGTCGAGGGTGAATCGCATTCCGAGAGCCGCTTCGAGGCGGTCCGCACCGCCCGTCTCACAGATTTCATCGGCCGAGAGGAAGAGATCAAGTTTCTCTTGGAACGCTGGCGCCTCGCCCGCAAGGGCGAGGGCCAGATCGTGCTGATCACGGGGGAGCCGGGGATCGGCAAGTCGCGCCTTGCGGCAGCTCTCGCCGAGAGGATCGCCGGCGAGCCGCACGCGCGCTTGCGTTATCAATGCTCGGCCTACCACACTAACAGCGCGCTCCATCCGTTCATTGCCCAGCTCGAGCGAGCGGCGGGAGTTAAGCCGGGCGATGCGCCCGAGCAAAAGCTTGATAAAGTCGGGTCGATCCTCGCTACCGACCCATCGCGGGTTCAAACTGTGGCGGCGCTATTTGCAGCGCTCCTCTCGATCCCGTTCGGCGAACGCTATCCGCCGCTGGCGCTCAGCCCCAGCCAGATACGCCGCCAGACATTGGCGGCACTGCTCGATCAAATCGAGGGCCTCGCGCGGCAGCGGCCGATCCTGCTCTCGCTTGAGGACGCACAGTGGGCAGACGCCACCTCCCTCGAGCTGCTCGACCTGACCGTCGAGCGGGTCCGCCAGCTACCGATCCTGGCGCTGCTCACCTTCCGGCCGGAGTTCGAGCCGACCTGGGTCGGCTTGCCCAACGTGAGCACGTTGACGCTCGGTGGCCTCGAACGCCCAAAGGTTGAAAGCATGGTCGCGCAGGTGACGGGCGGCCGCACGCTGCCCGCCGAAGTGACAGAACAGATCTTCGTCAGGACCGACGGCAATCCTCTGTTCGTCGAGGAACTGACCAAGGCGGTGCTGGAAGCGGGCATCCTTGTGGGAGACGCCAGGGGCTATCGGCTCAATGGACCTCTGCCGCCGCTCGCCATTCCGGCGACGCTCCACGATTCGCTGATGGCGCGGCTCGACCGCTTGCTGACTGCGGTGAAGGAGATCGCTCAGATCGGTGCCGTCATCGGACGTGAATTCTCTTTTTCGCTCGTGCACGCCTTGATCGGACGCGACGAGGGGGCATTGAAGGGCGCGCTCGCCCAGCTCGAGGATGCGGAGCTCGTATTCCGGCAGGGCAATCCGCCGGAAGCCGTCTACAGCTTCAAGCATGCGCTGGTGCAGGAGGTGGCCTATGCGAACCTTCTCAAGAGTCGGCGGCAATTGCTCCACCAACGGATCGCCGAGAACTTGCGCGACCGGTTCGAGACAATAGCCCAGGTCCAGCCGGAGGTCGTCGCCCATCACTTCACGCAGGCGGGGCTCAGCGAAGCTGCCATCGAATGGTGGGTGAAGGCGGGTGACCGGGCGTTGGAGAGATCCGCCAACAACGAGGCGATCGCCCATCTCGAAAAAGCCATCGGTCTTGCTCAGGGAGTAACTGACGGTCCTACGCAGCAACTCCTCCGGCTGCGGCTGCAGACCACCTACGGTCATGCCTTGCTTCATGGTCGAGGGCACAGCCACCCCGAGACGATTGCTGCGTTTGCGCGCGCGCGTGAACTCGCCGCCGACATCGAAGACCCGGCCGCCAGGTTCTCGGCCTATTACGGGATGTGGTTGGTGAGCTTCGTTCGCGCCGATCTCGCGCCGATGCGCGAGGTGGCGTTGGCTTCCCTGCGCGATGCGCAGATGTCGCCCAAATTGTCAGCGGGCGGCCGGGCACTGCACATCTTTGGCGTAACTTGCTGGTTCGAGGGCAACTACGTCGGCGCGCGGAAGCACCTTGAGCAGGCCCTCGCCGCCTATGATCATGAGCAAGATCGCCATCTTACCCCGCGGTTCGTCTTCGATGACAGAGTGGTTTCCACCGGTTGGCTCGCTGTGGTCCTTTGGCCGCTTGGAGAAATCGAGCAAGCGGATCGCCTATTGGACGGCGCACTCGATCTCGCCCGGCAAAGCGGCCACCTCCCGACAATCGCGTGGGCGCATGCCTATACGTGCCGTTTTGCTGGGGTCTGCCGCAAACCCGGGGGCGCCAAACCGCATGCGCAAGAGCTCCTCGGCATGGCGCACGAGCATGGGCTACCGATGCGGCTGGCGGATGGCTCATTTTACCGTGGCTGGGCACGATGGTGCGCCGGCGATGGAGCTGGAGAAGCAGAAATGCGCCAGGGTTTGGCGCTATGGAATGAGATGCATTATCGGTTATTTGCACCACTTACTTCGACCCTGCTCGCGGAGCGCGAGGCAGAAGCCGGCCGAGTGGAGGCCGGACTGGCCGCGTTGGATGCGCAACTCACCGCGATCGAGGAAACCGGGCAGCACTGGTTTGATGCTGAGGTGCACCGGGTGCGTGGCGAGCTTCTGATGAAGCTGCCGTCGCCTAACCTTGCGGCCGCGGAATCCGCTTTGATGCGCGCAATCGAGATCGCTCGCAATCAACGCACGCGAACGTTCGAGCTGCGCGCTGTGCTGTCCCTTGCAAAGCTCTATCACAGGACTGACCAGCGTCAGGTCGCGAGAGAATTGCTCATTCCGGCCCTGGTTGGCTTCAAGGCGGGAAGCCAAGTTCCGGAGGTCGAAGAAGCGCGGCGGCTCCTCGGCAGACATGAGCCGGCCGTTAGGCCGATAAGCTGATAGCTAGTCCAATGAGCATTCGGATTAACGATCAGTGGCGCATCTGCTTCCGATGGTCGAAGCGAGATGCAGAGGGAGTCGAGATCGTCGACTATCACTCGTAAACAATAGCGAAGATTGGATTCCGACATGGCGCAGCTTCATAACCCCTATCCTGGCGAGATTCTTAAAGAGGAGTTTCTGAAGCCGATCGGCATGAGTCAAAACCAGTTGGCGCATGCTATTGGCGTTCCTGGTAACCGCATCCATGCCATTTTTAACGGAACGCGGGTCATCACAGGCGATACTGATTTGCGCCTCTGTAAGTTCTCCGGCCTATCGGAGGGCTATTTCCTCAGGCTACAGAGTGCCTATGACACTTTGGAAGCTAAGCGCTGTATCTAATGAATGTTTAGCTCTTTTCGCACTTCGTTGACGACCCGCATATCGATCACCTCGTCATAGGAAACGGGTTGCTTGAGAATCCCGGCTTCGCGAACGATGGCCTCGCCGGTCGCCCAGGATTCCTTGGTGATGAACCCGTCTGTGCTGTAAATGCCATCGGCAAAGCTCCGATCGAGTGAGGCCTTGAGGTCATCCTCGGTGGCGGTGGGAAACTCCGCCTTGGCGAAGTCGAGCATCTCAGCGCGATGAGTGTCGGTGTAGATGAGGGCTCGTACCACTGCCTTGACGAGACCCTTCACAGTAGCACGATCCTTTTCAATCATGTCGCCGCGGACAGTTAACGCAGTATCGACAAAGGGTCCGAGTTCCTTGCCGGCGTTGAATATCGGCTGGGTCCAGAGGCCGGCTTTGTACAGTTGCGTGATGAAAGGCTCCGATGAGACGCCGAGGTCAGCCTGCTTCGATTTGATGCTGGCGGGAACGATTGAAGAATTTCCCACCTCGATCAGCGTGACGTCCTTGCGGGGATCCAGATTCCATTTCCTCAGGAAGTAACGCAGGACATTATTCGGAGTGCCTCCATAAGCGCCAACGGCGATGCGCTTGCCGTGAAGGTAGGAGGGAAGGTCCCCAGTCATCGGCGGAATGTCGGTGCGTGCCATCATATAGATATTGGCTCGCCCGAGAAGGTTGCTGACCGCAATCAAGTCCTTGCCGTTGGCGCGGGCGAAGGCGTTGTGATCAACCGAACCAATGAAGGCGAAAGCGTCGCCCGTAAGTACTGCATTGACGAAGCCCGGCGAAACCATGACCGCAATTTTGATGTCGATGCCTTCGTCCTTGAAGAAACCCTTATGCCGGGCAACGTAGATCGGCAGGAAGCCGACATGATGCACAGGCTCGGCGAGCAGCAGCTCGCGTGCGGTGCTGTGCTCCGACAGAGCGGCTGTCATGCCGAGCACCGCCAGCGTAGTCACCACGCTAGCGATCAAACGTGACTGTGCGCGCATGGGACTCCTCCTTTCCAGCGACTTGAGTGCGATCGACGCGCGGCAGGCGTTTATCCCTCGCGCAGCTTCGCCCATTCGCCCAACAGGCGCTGCTTGTCGCGATCCTCGATGTGGCCAAGCGCCTGACTGACGAAATCGATCCCGACCATCCTTTCCCATTCCCGCATGAGCTTCAGCGTGATCGCTCCTGGAACCGAGCTGCCGATGGCAACGCCGTTTAGGCTTTTGACCGGCACCATGGTCGGGCTCGTGCTGGCGGTGAATGCCTCGTCCGCGCAATAGACGTCATACGGCGTGAAATTGCCCTCGACGACGGGGATCCCAAGCTCACCCGCCATGGAAAAAAGGGTTGCGCGGGTAACCCCGCCGAGCACGGTCCGATCGGTCGAGGTGCAGAGCTTCCCGCAATGGACGAAAAAGAAGTTCCCCAGGTGGGTTTCACTGATATTCCCATCGAGGTCCAGCATGAGCGGAGTGGCGCGCGGATTGACCTGCTTTGCTTCGAATGCAGCCAGTGTATGGTTCACCTTGTTGGTGATCTTGGCCTTTGCCTCGAGGCTCTGCGGCGGCGTGCGCCGGATCGAAGGCGTAACCAGGATGCACCCTTCGACATATTCCCGCGCGAAGCTGTGATAGGCGATCGGCACGCAGAAGATCGCGACCGTGGCGGTCACCGGCCGGCCTTTGCTGAATCGATCAACACCGCGGCTAATCACCTGCCACACTGCGCAATCATCATCCGGGGCCAAGAGGTGCTTGTTGCGTTCGAACACTTCGATAGAGAGCCGTGTCATCTCCTCGGCCGGCATGCCGCCATCGATGCGGACATATTTCAGGGAGCGATAGAGGCGCGCGATGTGCTCGTCGAGCTTGAACAGCTTGTGGCCAAAGCTGCGAGTTACGTCGTAGACGCCTTCGCCGCTGGTGAAGCCCCTGTCGAAGATCGAGACCTTGGCCTCGCTCGCTGGTACAAAGCTGCCATTGACGTAGCAAAGTCCCTCTTCCATCGAACACGTCCTCCAGGCGATTTGTTCAGCTGGACCTACGATCGCATCGCGTTTTATAGCTTGCGGGCCGCGAACTCCATGCAGGCTACTCCAATGATTTGCCCGAGGAAATCTAGGGCGCGCCAGCGGGCACGCGTTGCGACGAAATGAGAAAAAGCGCATCCTTGTCTCACCACGCAAGACCGAAAAAGGGGAAACGCGAATGGTTGCATTCACCCTGAATGGCCGTCGCCAAGAAGTCGCCGTCGCCGCCGACACGCCGCTCCTCTGGGTCCTGCGCGAGCATCTCAAATTGACCGGTACCAAGTTCGGCTGCGGCGTTGCGGCCTGCGGCGCCTGCACCGTGCACGTGGACGGCAACGCTATCCGTTCCTGTATTACGCCGGTGTCGCTCGTGGAGGGACGCTCCGTCACGACGATCGAAGGACTCTCGCCGGACGGCAGCCACCCGCTGCAGAAGGCCTGGATCGCCGAGCAGGTGCCGCAGTGCGGTTACTGTCAATCCGGTCAGATCATGCAGGCGGCAACCCTGCTTGCCAGGACCAAAAATCCGACGCGCGAGGAGATCGTCGCGCATATGGACGGAAATCTCTGCCGCTGCGGCACGTATCTAAAAATCATCAGCGCGATCGAGCGTGCAGCGCGGGAGGGCTGAGCCATGACGCATGCTTCGGGCAAGGACATGAGCGTCAGCCGACGTGATTTCCTGGCAACAGCCGCCGGCCTCACCTTGGCACTAACGGTTTCACCCGATCCGGTTGCGCTTGCAGCGGACACCGGTGCCGACGCGCCGCTGACGCTCAACGTATGGCTGACGATCGCGACAGACGGAACGATCACGATCGTGTCGCCTGCGGCGGAAATGGGACAAGGCACGTTTACTACGCTTCCCGCCGTGCTCGGCGAGGAGCTCGACGCGGATTGGTCGAAGGTGAAAATGATCTATCCGCCGGGATGGGATGACAAGAAGCACGGCAATCCGGGATGGCTCCAGATCTTCAATACCACCGCGAGCTTCGCGACGCGCGGCTACTTCAAGCCCATGCGGATTGCCGGCGCTCAGGCGCGGCGCGTGCTGCTTGAGGCGGTCGCGGCGAAATGGGCCGTGCCGGTAGGCGAGCTTTCGACCGAACCAAGCATCGTCGTGCATGCAGCCTCAAACCGCCGCATCGCCTACGGCGAGATTGCCGCCTTTGCAAAGTCGCCGGCCGAGCTTCCGAAAATCGAGGACAAGGATCTCAAATCGCCGCAAAACTTCCGGTTCATCGGGAAGGATGTGCCGCGGGTGGACGTGCCGCTCAAAGTCACGGGCGCGGCAAAATACGCAATCGACGTCGACGTTCCGGGAATGGTGTACGCGGCGGTGCTGCAATCGCCCTACGAGGGCGGCGCGCCCGCAACGCTTGACGATCGCGAGGCGCTGCAAGTGCCCGGCGTCATGAAGCTCGTGCGGTTGCCAGGCGGCGTCGGTGTGGTCGGCACCAGTGTCGAGGCGACGCAAGCGGCCAAGAGCAAGCTCAAGGTCACCTGGAGCAGCGCGCCGGCGGCCCAGCAAGACAGCGAGCGCGCCCTCAACGAGTTCGTGGAGATCGCCCGCGACAAGAGCCGCGCCGGGGTACCCTATGCGAACGTGGGCGACGCCAAGGCTGCAATGCAGCAGGCGACAAAGATACTCCGCGGCGAATATCGCACCCGCTACACTTATCATGCGCAAATGGAGCCGCTAAACGCCACCGCCTCCGTCGGCCCCGATGGGAGATCCGCGGAAATCTGGGCGGGAACGCAGACGCCGACCGGCCTGCTCAACGAAGTCGCCCGCCTGCTGCAAACCGACCGGTCCAGGATCGCGTTCCACCAGCATTTACTCGGCGGCGGCTATGGTCGCCGCGGCGGACTGCAGGACGTGGTGCTCGACGCCGTCCGGCTCGCTAAGGCGGTCGGCAAGCCGGTCAAGGTGATCTGGGATCGCACAGACGATATCGGCGCCGGCAAATTTCGCCCGATGACCGCGCACTACATCGAGGCGGGGATCGATGCGAACGGTAAGCTGATCGCATGGCATCACCGCGTTGTGGCGGAATCCGTCGCCGGCTACCGGGCTGCGCTCACCGGTACTGCTCCGCCGCGCAACGATGCAATCGTGATGAAGGGCTCACCGCTTCCCCAGTACCCGATTCCGAACAAGCTCGCCGAGCACGTGATTGAGACGCGCGGCGCTCGGCTGTCTTCGTGGCGCGGCGTCGGCGTCGGCTACAATGCCTTCGCGGTCGAGAGCTTTCTCGATGAGATCGCGCAGGCGCAGGGCAAGGATCCTGTCGCTTTCCGGCTCGAACTGTCGGAAGGTCAAGCGCGCGTGCAGACGCTTCTTCGCGCGGTCGCCGAGATGGCGGACTGGCATCGCGAGCGCGAGGGACGCGGGCTCGGCATAGCTTTCATGGAGAAGGATGACACGCTAGCTGCCGGCGTTGCCGAAGTCTCAGTCGAGCGCGCGTCCGGCAAGATCAAGGTGCACAATTTCTGGGCCGCGATCGACGCTGGCATCGCGGTCCAGCCGCGCAATCTTGCCGCGCAAACCGAAGGCAGCATCATTTTCGGCCTCGGTCACGTCCTGCGCGAGAGGATCACGATCAAGGACGGACGGGTGCAGCAGGCTAACTACACCGACTACGAGATCCCGCGCATGTCCGACGTTCCCAACATCGAGATCAAAGTCGTCTCGACCGACAATTCGCCGACCGGCGCGGGCGAGGATGGCCTGCCGCTGGTCGCTGGTGCGGTCGCAAATGCCATCGCGGCGTTGACCGGCGCGCGGCTGCGTGAGCTGCCATTCGCGCCAGAGCGCGTGCGCGCGGCGCTGGGCGTGTAGACAATGTGAATGGACCCGCTGCGTGTCGGCACTTATCGCCGGCTTCCAACGACCCCTTCGCCATGGTCTCATCTCGGCCGCTGTTGCGCGTCCTTCTTCAAGCCTTCTTGCTCGGGCTCTGCTTCGGCGCGGGTTATTTCATAGCCGGCTGGTGGTCCGGCATACGGGATCGAACGCCGCTCGCGCAGTTATGTGCGCGGATCGATTATGTGAATGGCTTGCAAGCCGAGCTTGTTGGGCAGCAGGCGGCAAGCGAGGAAGTGCGCGATCAGTTCAAGGCGCTAGTGCAGCAATGCCGCGAGGCACTCAAAAACCGCACTCAAGAACAGGATTAGCGAAGTTGCCGCCTATGGCAGCGACATGTCTCCCAAGCCGGTCAGCGGGATGATTGCTAGTCTAGAGGAGAGGGATGATGAACAACGTGAAATGGCTTTGGCCCGGCGGAAAACGCATTGCCGTCATATTTAATGTTATCCTTGAGGCATGGTCCGACGGCAAGGCCCCTGGCATCAGCCCGATGGGAAATCCGCTTCCCGCTGGCGTCCCCGATACTATGGCGATCTCCTGGGCGGCGTATGGGGTCAAGACCGGGATCTATCGCCTGCTCGATGCCTTCGCCCGCCATGGGGCAAAGACCAGCGTCATGGTCAGTGCCGTCATCGCTGCGCGTACGCCGGAGGCAATCAAAGCGATTGCGGAAGCCGGGCACGAGGTGCTGTCGCATTCTTATGCCATGGATGTGATCCCCGCGCTTCTGTCGGATGAGGAAGAACGCGCGAACATCGATCGCTGCACCAAGCTCCTCGAGCAGGCGTCGGGACAAAAAATCCAGGGCTGGCTCAGCCCGCGCGGGACCTCAAAAGCGATAACACCAAAGCTGCTCGCGGAAGCTGGTTACCGTTGGTACGGCGATGTGTTCGACGCCGATCTGCCTTACGTCTTGCGGTTTGGTGCAAAAAACATCGTCGCGATCCCGCTCTCCTATGATGTCAACGACATGCCGTCGATGAAATACGGCCACACGCCCAAAATGATGTTCGACGCGTTCAACGAGGTGATCGCGATCGCGCGCGAGCACGATGACGAGCTGCGGGTCATCGTCACCAGCCACGCCCATATTTTTGGTCATCACCGCGGCGCTTATTACTACGAGAAGATCATCGAGCAGGCGGTGTCCTCGCCCGATATCTGGGTCGGGACGCGCGCGCAGGTCGCGGATCACGTCTTGTCACATCAGGGGTGACGATTGGCCTGCGTCGGCCGCAGTCCTCCGCGCCTGGAAGCACGCGCCAAGGTGACGGGGCGGGCTGACTATATCCACAACGTCCGACTTCCTCGCATGCTGCACGGAAAGATTTTTCGCAGCACCATCGCGCATGGACTTATCCGAAAGATCGACACCCGTGCCGCGGGCAAGCTTTCGGGAATCTTTCGCGTGATCACAATCGAGGACGTGCTCAAAATAATTCCAGACCCGTACTACGGGCCGGCCTTCCATGACCAGCCGATCCTCGCCCACCGCAAGGTCCGTTACGTCGGCGAGCCGGTCGCGGTTGTGCTGGCTGAAGACCCTGATATCGCCGAACAAGCCTTGGCGCTGATCGGAGCGGAATACGAGGAGCTTCCATCCGTGTTTGACGAGGTGGCAGCTATGAGCTCTCCGGCAATCGTGCACGATGCGCTCAAGCCCGCGGGGACGTTCGCCGATCTCAAGCATCTCGCGGGCCGCACCAACACCAATGTGGCGCTCGATTTCCGCCTTCGTCGCGGCGATGTGGAGGCGGCGTTTGGTGATGCAGACCGCGTCTTTGAACATGAGTTTCGGCTTGAACGACTGTCCGGAA
>Ga0306920_100002375_pt1 | contig 23814 bp, 14 predicted proteins | sample flu12Cox44000170_FD_204666 | JGI IMG/M metagenome (GOLD analysis project Ga0306920, IMG submission 204666) | Lab enrichment of tropical soil microbial communities from Luquillo Experimental Forest, Puerto Rico - flux4day.12C.oxic.44.000.170 (v2)... | ecosystem: Environmental > Terrestrial >...
AAGGGACGGGTCCGCGAGGCACGCGTGCCCGCTTCAGCTTGTACAGGATCTTCTGGATTCCCTGCAGTTCGATCTCCTCGTTGAGGTAGGGGAGCACTCGTGCAGCGGTTTTTGCCAGGGCGTCTCTTTGCGAACGAAAGAGTTCGCCGTCCGCCGGTCGAAATTGCGACCAGGCAATCGAGCGAACAAATCCCGCTGCACCAAATCGGTCCGAACGCAGCACGTCCTCAACAAATACCCTGAGCGGACCCGCGAATTCATGCAGCGCGTCATGGAAAGCGACAATGCCCTGCGCCGTCACATAGGGGAAAAAGCCGTCAAAATCAGCCTTTGCGCCTCTGTAGGAATGGTCTCCGTCGATCCAGAGAAAACGAATGGGGCGATCCCATGCCGACGCCACATCACTGGAATACGCACGATGGGGTTCAACGTAGTCAGAAACCCCGGTCTTTTCAAGATTGCGCAAAAAGTCCTCATACGAGGAAGAGTCGGGGTTCTTGCGGTGCTCCTGAAGTTCGGCGGAGTTGAAATTGTGAGGATCGATCGCGACCACGCGACCCAGGCCATAGTGCTTCGCCACCGTGGCCAGCATGACGGTGGATTTTCCTTTGAAGCTCCCGATCTCTACAATTGCACCTTCGCACCGGACGCAGGCTGCAATCATCCCAAGGAGGCGCGCTTCGTCTTCGAGCAGGAAACCGGGAACATCGCGCGCGGCCTTCCAGGCTGCGGCTAACACATGCTCGAGATCACTCGGAACTTCTATGCAGGACAATGACTTCCCCTCAGGCGAGCAGGCACAACCGAGTGATTATAGACATTTGCTGTTCGGGCTGGCGCCACACACGCCAGGTTGGCGCGGCTTCAATCCCCGGCGTTTCAACGCAGGACGGGGAAGCCCGGATGAGGTGCTCAAAGACAAACAAAGGCTGGAATCTCTCCCAGCCTCCGCTTGAGTCTTGCTAGATTCTGCCGAATCCGGAAGGGTTTACAGCGGCTGGACGTCAGCAGCCTGCCAGCCCTTGGGTCCCTTCACCACATTGAACTGCACGGCTTGACCTTCCTGCAGGCTCTTAAAGCCGTTGGAATTGATCGCCGAGTAGTGCACGAAGACATCTTCACCGTTCTGACGCGAGATAAAGCCGAAGCCCTTCGCGTCGTTAAACCACTTCACTGTACCTTGTTCCATTTTTTCCGTATTTCCTGATGTTGAATTGCGCTGGATGAATCGGAGCGACCACTGGCAGAATCTTGCTTGGTTGGGCGAGCTGCTGCACACGCCCGGTTCCACTCTAACGCTGACCTAAGTGTAACATCCTCTCTGGAAAAGACCGCACAAATCTTCGGACGCGGACGAACTTTCTACTCAAAGCCACTCATAAAGCAAAACTTACGGAGTTGGCCCAGATACCGGGCTCTGTATGTTACGTTGGAGGGTCGCCATGTCCTTCGATCCCGTTCCTGGCTTGCTCAACCTCGCAACTGAGGCGCTGGAAGGGGAGTTTGCCGCCCTCCCCGACTTCGATCCGACTACCCCGGCCGCCATGGACACTGCAGCCATGGAAGAAATTCTGACCGCCGTTGCCAGCCGCCTGGGCGACAACTACCCCTATTTCCATCCCCTCTATGCCGGCCAGATGCTCAAGCCGCCTCACCCGGTGGCTCGAGCCGCATACGCCCTGGCTATGAAGATCAACCCCAATAACCATGCCAGGGACGGCGGGCGAGCCAGCTCGGAGATGGAAATCGAAGCGGTTGCAGAGATCGCTGGCATGTTTGGGTGGGCCTCATCGGGAGAGCAGGGATATTTGGGCCACTTGACATCGAGCGGCACCATCGCCAATCTTGAAGCGCTCTGGGTTGCCGGGCAGGCTGCTCCCGGCAGGCGCATTATCGCTTCAGAGCAGGCACATTACACGCACCAGAGGGTCTCCGGTGTGCTGAAGCTCGAATTTGCTTCAGTGTCTTCCGACGAGCGCGGGCGCATGCGACTCGACGGCCTCGAAGACGAACTGCGCAAAGGCAATGTGGGCACCGTCGTGGTCACCCTCGGCACAACGGGAATTGGTTCGGTTGATCCGCTCGATGAGATTCTGGCCCTTCGTGAGCGTCATGGCTTTCGTGTTCACGTGGATGCGGCATACGGCGGCTACTTTTGCCTCATCCCGGAGGTGCTGGACGAGCCCGCCCGCCGAGCGTACGGTGCGATCGGAAGAGCTGACTCGATCGTTATCGATCCGCACAAGCATGGCCTGCAGCCTTACGGTTGCGGCTGCGTTCTTTTCCGCGATGCGGCAGTCGGCCGCTTTTACAAGCACGACTCGCCTTACACCTATTTCACTTCGAAGCAACTCCATCTGGGAGAGATCAGCCTCGAGTGTTCGCGTGCCGGGGCAGCAGCGGTTGCGCTTTGGGCAACACAAAAGCTCCTTCCGCTGGTTCCGGAAGGAGAGTTCGCCCGCGGGCTGGCGAGCGGCAGGGCCGCTGCCCTGGAGTTGGACCGGCGGCTCCGTGGGAACAGCCGGTTCGAGCCGCTGGCGCGCGGTGGGCCTGAACTGGATATCGTCGTATGGAAGGCCTTAGCCGGCACACTCGCTCAGGCTTCGAAGCTCGCGGATACAATCTTCAAGAAGGCTGAGGCGCGCGGCCTTCACCTTGCCCTTGTACAATTGCCCCATTCGTGGTTTCAGGCAGACGGCGGCGCTGAAGCCGGAGTGATTCCCGAACCAGTTACTTGTCTTCGCTCAGTGCTGATGAAGCCCGAGCATCTGGAATGGATTGATCGAATCTGGATTGAGCTGACCGCGGCGACAGCAGAAGCGCAGCAGGAGTTGGGATGATGGAATTGAGTAGCACTCTGGCCGAAAAAGAAAACGTCTTCATCCACGCCGGAGACTGTGCAATCACGCTCATCCCGCACCTGGGAGGAAAGATTGCATCCATTCGCCTCAAAGACCGTGAGCTGCTGCAGGCTCCGCTAGCCCCACTGGCGCCACGCACCCAATCCATGCCTTTCGACGCGGGAGACGCAAGCGGCTGGGATGAATGCCTGCCCTCCGTGGCCGAATGTACTGTTCAAACCACTGCTGGATCGTCAGCCATTCCCGATCACGGTGACCTCTGGCGCGTGGAATGGCGTGCGCTGTCGTCCGGGAACGGTTTCCTCGATCAGAAAGCGAATTGCTTTTCGCTGCCGCTCTCGATGCGCCGAACGATCAACCTGACCGAAGATCGGTCGGGCTGGCATCTTCACCTTCAATACGAGCTGACCAACACCGGTGACTATCCGGCTCCGTGGTCATGGGCGGCACATCCGTTATTTGCGATTGAGGAAGGCGATCGGGTTGTGCTCCCGACCTCAATTCAGACTTTGAGGCTTGAAGGGTCGGGCGGCGGACGTCTCGGTGCCGCAAACGACAAAGTCTCCTGGCCCGTCGCCACTCTCGTTGACGGCTCCACAACGAACCTGAGCGTGGCGCAGGGCCCCGAGTCCCGGATCGGCGACAAGCTCTTTGCCGGTCCGCTGGAGCCTTCGGAGAGTTGGTGCGCCCTGGAACGGCCTTCGGCTGGTGCGCGCATTCGCGTCCGATTCGACGCGGCTGCCACACCGTATCTTGGCCTCTGGATCTGCTGCGGCGGCTGGCCCGATGGCCCCGGCCCAAAACAAAACTGCGTCGCCCTTGAACCTGCAACCGCTCCAGTCGATTCGCTCGCGAAGACAGGCTCGTGGTCTCGCGTGCTTGCTCCGGGTGAGAGCTGCTGCTGGGCCATGAATGTTGATCTTGAATTGCTTTAAAGAGTGACCCCCATGCATGACCCTTCCTCGTTAGCTGCTTTGCACCAGTCCCGCTTCAAAGCAGATCCTGCGGTCTTCGCCGCTCCCGGCCGCGTGAACCTCATCGGCGAACACACGGACTATGCCGAGGGGTTCGTCATGCCCACGGCAATCGATTTCGCCACGCTCGCAGGAATTTCGCCTCGCGACGACGGCAAGATTGTGATTTATTCAGAGAACTTCAGTGAAGAGCGCTCCTTTGAAGCGGCCGCCCTGCCCTCGAAGGCCGCAAAGCACTGGAGCGATTATCCGCTTGGCGTGATTTCAGTCCTGGCGGGTGAAGGATACAAGACTTCCGGCTTCAGCCTGAGTCTTCTGGGCGACGTTCCGCTCGGCTCCGGACTCTCCAGCTCTGCTTCGATTGAGGTGGCCACGGCACTCGCTGTGACGTCGCTGGTTGGCGCGAGCATTCCAGGTCCGCAGCTGGCCCGCCTCTGCCAGCGCGCCGAAAACGAATTTGTCGGCGCAAACTGCGGCATTATGGACCAGTTCATCTCGGCCAACGGGGCAGAGGATCACGCGCTTCTGCTCGATTGCCGCGATCTCAGCTACAGGCTCGTCCCGATTCCGCCAAGCGTCGCGCTGGTCATCGCGAACACGATGGTCAAGCACTCGGTCGCCGGAGGGGAGTACACAACGCGCCGCGCGGAGGTCGAGGAGGCCGCAGCGGCTATCGCCCGTCACCGCCCCGAAGTCCGCTTCCTGCGCGACGCAACCATTCGGGATCTTGAAAGCTGGGGCAGTGAAATGAGCCCGAACGCGCTCAAACGCGCCCGGCACGTCATCACTGAGAATCTCCGCACGGTTGCGGCCGCAGAGGCACTAACGAAGCATGACCTGGCTGAGGTCGGCTGCCTGATGGCCGAGGCGCATCTGAGCTACAGCCTTGATTTTGAAGGTAGTTGCATCGAAGCGGATGCCATGGTGAGCCTCGCACAGGACCTGCCTGGCCTCATCGGCGCGCGGTTGACCGGAGGTGGCTTCGGAGGCTGCACCATTAACCTGGTTGAGCGTGCCCAGGCCTCAGAGTTTGCCGAGAGGCTTGGAGCCCGATACACCGATGAAATCGGGATAGTTCCACAAATCCACATCTGCCACGCTTCCGGAAGCGCACGCCGCGTCTCTCCCAGGATTCCGTCGAACTGAAAGCGGGCAAAGCCTTCCTTATGAACGTCCCGCGCATCTCACTCAAGTGAGGTGGCGGGGAGCATTCGGAAGTCACCGGACGGGTTTTCCACTCCTGCTCGACATCCCCGTTTCCTTGCTAGAATCTTTTGCAGGTTTTCATAAATCTTGTTCTAAAGATGACCGGGAGCACATTTTCCCGAACGACGTCTCATGACTGCTCGACTTTGTCATGACGTAACGACATCTTGCGAGCGCCGCCGAGAGATATAAGAATGCAACTGAATTCGTCACAGCCGTTTTCGTATGAATCATTCCCAACTTCGGGTCTGGTTGCATACTTTTCCATGGAGATTGCCATCGACCGGAACATGCCCACCTATTCCGGCGGCTTGGGAGTGCTGGCAGGAGATACGTTGCGCGCTGCCGCCGATCTTGGTGTGCCCCTTATTGCGTTCACGCTGGCCCATCGTAAGGGCTATTTCCAGCAGCACCTGAACTCAACCGGAATCCAGAGCGAAGATGTCCAGCCATGGAATCCCGCCGACTTCTGCACGGAAGAGGCCGCCCATGTAAAGGTTTCCGTGGAGGGGCGCGATGTGACGGTCCGGGCCTGGCGCTACGACCTGCAGGGCCGCTACGGTCACGTGGTCCCCATCTATTTGCTCGACACTGACCTTGACGAGAACACCGGCTGGGATCGAGCGCTGACCGACCATCTCTACGGCGGCGACACCAACTATCGCCTGCAGCAGGAGATCGTGCTTGGGATGGGCGGGGCGCGCATGGCAAATGCGCTGAACCGGAGCGTCAATGTCTATCACCTGAACGAAGGTCACGCCGCCCTGCTGATTCTGGCCCTGCTTGAGAGCCAGATGGGCGGAGGCCCACCCACTGCTCCCACTGAGGCCGATCTCGAACAGGTTCGCGCGAAGTGCGTTTTTACAACGCACACCCCCGTTCCGGCAGGCCACGACCGGTTTTCCACGGAGCAGTCGATTCGTATTCTCGGCAGCGATCGCACGGCGAGGCTCGAGAAGCTCGGCGTTTTCGAGGATGGACTGCTGAACATGACTCTGCTTGCGCTGCGCTTCTCGCGCTATGCCAACGGAGTCGCGATGCAGCACGGCAAGGTCTCGCGTGCGATGTTCCCCCAGTTCCAGATCGACTCCATCACCAACGGCGTTCACGCTCCGACGTGGATCTCGGAGCCCGTGCAGCAGATGCTCGACGCGCACATCCCGTCATGGCGGCGCGACAATCTCTTCATGCGCAACGCGATCGATCTGCCTGAGCAGGAGATCCTATACGCGCATCGCCGCGCCAAAGAAGCGCTTTTGACGGAAGTGGCAGCGCGCACCGGCCTTGTGCTGAACCCGAACGTGCTCACGCTCGGCTTCGCGCGTCGCGCCGCAACTTATAAACGCGCTGGTCTGCTCTTTACCGACCCGGAGCGCTTGCTGAGAATCGCGAATCAGGCAGGCGGGTTACAGATTCTCTACGCCGGGAAGGCGCATCCGGCCGACGAGCCGGGCAAGGCGCTCATCCAGAACGTCATTCAAACAGCGGGCAAACTGTCCAACGAGATGCTGCGGATCGTCTACCTGGAAAACTACGCATGGGATCTGGGTGCTCTGTTGACCGCGGGCGTGGATGTGTGGGTGAACACGCCGCGCCGTCCCTATGAGGCCTCCGGCACCAGCGGCATGAAAGCAGCAATGAACGGTGTACCCAGCCTGTCCGTTCTTGACGGCTGGTGGATCGAGGGCTGCATCGAAGGCATTACGGGATGGGCAATCGAGGACGGCACAAACGACTCCGAAGAAGCCGACTCGCTGTACCGCAAGATCGAGAATGCGGTAGTTCCGCTTTATCGCTCAGAGCCGGAGAAATGGGCTCGGCTGATGCGAACCACGATCGCGTTCAACGGTTCCTATTTCAACACCAACCGCATGGTGAAGCAGTACATTCGCAACGCCTACTACCCGGTAAAACTCGTCGAAAGCGCGAAGGTGGAAGAAAGCGCGCCTTCTTACGCAATGAAGTAACCGTATTCATCCGGCCTATGCTTCGAAATAGAGCTGACATCTGCAGGCCCGTCTTCGCTTCGAGAACGGGCCTTTCATTTTTCCCAGATTGAGTGATGCGCGCGATACAACCTTGCGCCACTCGCACCACAGGAGTAGATTACGCAACCAGTTCGTTGCATGTATGGACAAAGGAAGGACTTTAGCGGCGGCGAAAGCCGATCCAACTCACCAGGCCACCGATCACGACTCCGGCGCCAAAGACTACGCCCATAGCCTGAAATGGGTTTCGTCGGACCGCGTACCTGGTGTCGTGAATCGCGTCTTCTGCGGCATAGCGCCCCTGCTTGATGGCCCGAAGCGCCGATTCGACGCCCTCCTCAACAGCGTCGGTGACGGCTGCCTTGAACTTGGAGACCTCCCGAAGAACATCCTCCACCGTCGGCGCCTTTTCGAATAACTCTACTGCCATAACCTCTGTCTCCTCTAATACATGAATTCATGTTGATGCGGCACTTCTCGAGCCGCGGACATCATCTGTTATGTGATGTGAATCGACCTGCCCTTGTTGCATCACCAAGCCAAGGAAATGTTCTGCCGCCTCCGCGGCTACATTTGCAGCCGGTAAATCGCCTAATACCTGATAGTTCTTACAGTTCAAAATCCGCCCCATACTCTGTTTCACTTAGCGGGAGCAACAACAATCGAGCCTCGATCTCACGACATCTCATACCTTGACGCAAAGATTAATCGTGTTCGGCGGGCTGTGACGTTCAAAAGGAGCGGCGACATGACTCCGGAATCATTCATTGACGCAACGGAGCCTCCGGCTCAGATGCCGGTGTCAGATGCCTTCGTTTTCTTTGGGGCTTCGGGAGACCTTGCCTATAAGAAGATCTTCCCGGCTCTGCACAATATGGTCCGACACGGAACGCTGAATGGCCCTGTAATCGGCGTGGCGAAAAGCGGTTGGGGGATCGATCAACTGAAAGAGCGCGCCCGCGCAAGTATTCACGAACACGGTGACGGGATTGAGGATGCAGCATTCACGCGATTGCTCGAGTTGATGCACTACATCGACGGGGACTACTCCGATCAGGCAACGTTCGCTGCGCTGCGAAAAGAACTCGGCGATGCCAAGCGGCCGGCCCACTATCTCGCAATTCCTCCCAGCGTCTTTGGCGTTGTCATTGAGGCGCTGGAGTGCACCGGCTGCTCTGCCGGGGCGCGCATCATCGTGGAAAAGCCATTCGGTCGGGACGTCGCTTCAGCGAGAGCGCTGAATGCGACGCTCCACACCGCCTTTCCGGAGTCTCAGATATTTCGGATTGATCACTATCTCGGAAAAGAGACCGTGGCGAATCTCCTTTTCTTCCGTTTTGCCAACACATTTCTTGAGCCGGTCTGGAACCGAAACTATGTGAACAGCGTGCAGATCACCATGGCCGAGAAATTTGGCGTGGGGGGAAGAGGCAAGTTCTACGAGGAAGCGGGCGCCATTCGCGATGTGGTTCAGAATCATCTGCTGCAGGTGGTGGCTCTCCTCGCCATGGAGCCGCCGACGATCACCTACCATGAGTCAATTCGGGATGAGCAGGTGAAGGTTTTCAGAGCAATCCCGCCGGTGCAGCCTTCCCAACTGGTACGGGGTCAATTTCGCGGTTATCGAAGCGAACCGGGAGTTGCGCCCGACTCCGAGGTAGAAACCTATGCTGCCCTGCGACTCGAAATAGACTCATGGCGCTGGGAGGGCGTTCCATTTCTCATTCGAACGGGCAAGTGTTTGAAGACGACCGCGACGGAAGTCATGGTCACGCTCAAGAGACCGCCACTGAAGATCAGCGTGAAGAACAACTATTTCCGCTTCCGTCTCGGTCCTGATGTCTCCCTCGCGGCCGGACTGCAGGTGAAACACCCCGGCATGAGAGCGGCGCCCATGCCGATCGAGTTATCCGCTGTCGATCACGTCCCGGGAGATGAGGTGGAAGCCTACGAGCGTCTGCTCACAGACGCTATGCGTGGCGATGCTTCCCTTTTCGTGCGGGAAGATGCGGTGGAGCGATCATGGGTTGTGGTGGAACAGCTGCTGCGAAACGTAACACCGGCCCACATCTATGATCCCGGTTCCTGGGGCCCTCCGGAAGCAAGCTCCCTGGCAGACGATGTCGGGGGATGGCACGACCCACTTTGATGTAGAGCACTGAGTCTACGATTCAAGGATCTTGAACGGGGAAGCAATGGCCTGCCCGGAAGGCTTGCGCGAAAACCTTCGCCGGATTTCTTCCCAGCCTTTGCCGAATCGATCCGATGCGGTGAACAGATGCCCGGCTGTGAGTCGGCCCGTGACGCGATGATGACCCACAGCGGCGAGCGCCATGGACGCGATACAGCCACAGCGCTCGCAATCGGGATCCCCTCCAAACTGGCACGGAGTGACGCGCGTCGAGAGGTCTGCCGAGATCATTGTTGTGGTTCGCGCAAAGATGCATTCGTTCGGGCTCGCTGGCGGCGCCTCGATCTCCCGAATGAGAGCGTCGGGCATATCGAGAATGGGATACTTCAAGCGCAGCTGCCGAAGATCGTTGATCACCGAATTTCGCTGCGATGCTGTCAGAATCTCTGGATCCGCGGCACCTCGTTGGGGCGTGAAGATGCTGAACCACACCCTGGCAACTTCAGGCTGATTGCTCCAAAAGCTGAGGAACTCGTCGAGGTAGCCGGAACGGCCCGCGATCTGCGCGGTGATCGTGCAGTGAACCGTTATTCTCGTCCGTTTGATATTCCTGAGTATGCGGTCGTATGTGGCTGGTTTGCGCCGCGCGTCATGTTCTGGTTGCAGACCGTCGATCGATACCACGACATTCAGTCTGCTCAATGCCATCCACGCAATCGGAATCGGCCTGAACGCACTTGTAACCACCTGGGTATGCACGCGCCGTTTCTCCATCTGCGGCAACAGCGCATCGAGCTCACGGAATCGAACAAGCGGATCGCCGCCGACCAGAGAAACGTGCAAGGGCTTATGCTCATCGATCAGCCTAAGAACCCGCTCGACCAGTTCATCTCCTCGAAAGTCGGAGAGTTCACGAAGTTGTGTCTGGCCCCCGAGATGCGCCGCATCGAATGCGTAGCATCCCGGACACCGCAACGGACACTCCTTGGTAATCTCGATGGAAAGAGAGGGCGCGCGGCCCGCCAGTATATTGACCCACGCACGAAGAACTTGGGATTTGTTCATGACATCTCCGCTGGCACGATCTCTGAGGCGAATGGAATACAAATGGTCGTGCGCCGGCTCGGTGGGTCGTCCGGAGTCTCTATTAGATGTGATGGATCAGATCGGGATGTGAAACCTGTAAATGTCCAAAGCTGCCCGCAACCTTGAAACCCTTAAGACCTTAATTTAGAAAAACTTCATAGCAATGCGCCCGACATGGCGATGGTGTCGAATCTTAGGCCAATCGATTTGGAGGCCATTGGACGAACGGTATCAGTCCGTCCTGATGTCCAGGAAACTCCAAGGCGATGCGGCGGCGTGTTTTCAGCACAGCGGCCGTATCTCGCTCGACGTTCCACCAGCGGCAGGTACATAACATTTCTGCGTGTAGTCCATCACCATGCGATCGGCGTTGAACCGCCATCCCAGCGTGCGAATCGTGCGCTTCATCCGCTTGATCCAGCCGCGGGGCAGCCCGTCGCCGTCGCGTTGATAGTAAAGCGGAATCAGCTCGTCACGCAGTACCCGATAGAGGTCTTCGCCGTCGCGGCTGTCGTGAACGTCCATATTTGAATGGGTGCGGCCCGTCCCGATAGCGAAGCCGTTGAGTCCGTCATACGCCTCGGCCCACCAGCCGTCGAGCACCGAAAGATTCAAGCCGCCGTTGAGCACGACCTTCTGCCCGCTGGTGCCGGAGGCCTCAAGCGGACGACGCGGGTTGTTGAGCCACACGTCCACTCCCTGCACCAGGTGCCGCCCTACGTTGATGTCGTAGTCCTCAATGAATACAAACTTGTCTGCGAAGTCAGGATCGCGCATCATCTCTGCAATCTGCTGCAATACGCGCTTGCCCGGTTCATCGTTCGGGTGTGCTTTGCCCGCGAACAGAAACTGCACCGGCCGCTTGGGATCGTTGACCATCGTGGCCAGTCTTTCAATGTCCTTGAGCAGCAGGTTCGCGCGCTTGTAGGTGGCAAAGCGCCGTGCAAAGCCGATGGTCAGCGCGTCCGGCGATAGCACTCTGCCAAGACGTTGTATCGCTTGCGGAGACTCGCCGCGGCGCTCCGCTTGCTCTTTCGCTCGGGAACGGACAAAACTGAGCAATTGCGCCTTCAGACTGAGGTGTGTCTCCCAAAGCTCGCCATCGTCCACATTCTCGATCGCTTCCCACGTGTGTTTCGACCCGCTCTGCTGTTGCCAACCCACGCCCAGATGGCGATCGTAGAGGCGGCACATTTGTGGAGCAAGCCACGATGGCACATGCACCCCGTTTGTGACATGGCCGATGGGCACTGCGTCCTCGGGCCTGTCGGGATAGAGGTTTCTCCACATGGCGCGCGAAACTTCCCCGTGGAGAGACGAGACCGCATTCACACGCCGGGCCAGCTTCAGCCCGAGCACGGTCATGCAGAACGGCTCTCCGTAGTCCTCGGGATACTCGCGGCCGAATCCCATCAGGTTCTCCTGCGATATTCCAAGCTCTTCGCGCAGCGGCCCCAGGTGCTCCTCGATCAGATCGGCGTTGAAACGGTCATGGCCCGCGGGCACCGGAGTGTGCGTTGTGAAGATTACTTCACGAGGGATCTGGCTGGCTGCGGCGTAGAAATCCAGCCCCTCCTCCTCCATACGGCACCGGATGGCCTCAAAGACAGCAAAGCCGCTATGGCCTTCGTTGAGATGAAGGACGCCGGGAGTAATACCCATCGCTTTCAGAGCACGATATCCGCCTACTCCCAGCAGCAACTCCTGCCGGATGCGTGTGCGCGAGTCGCCGCCGTAGAGCCGTGATGTGGTGTCGAGGTCTTCCGGCGCGTTGCCTTCCACGTTTGAATCGAGCAGTAGAAGATCGCACCGGCCCACCTTGATTTGCCAGACCTTCGCGCGAATGGAACTGCCGCGGGTGGCGATCTCGACCACAACGGGTTCGCCGTTCAGCCCGATCGCTGGCTGCATCGGGAGCTGATTGATGTCTGTTTCGAGGTACTCCTCGCGCTGCCAGCCGTCTCGATCAAGTCTTTGGAGAAAGTAGCCCTGACCGTAGAACAAGCCGATACCGATCAATGGAATATCGAGATCCGAGGCGCTCTTGATGTGATCGCCTGACAGGACTCCGAGACCGCCGGAGTAAATGGGCAAGGATTCGTGCAGTCCGAACTCCGCCGAAAAATAGGCCACTGGCCGGGTGCGCAGCACGCCCGCGTTGAGTGCGCCCCATGTTCGGTCCTGGGTCAGATACTCCTGCTGCCGCCGGTATACATAATTGATACGACTGTGCAGGACAAGCTCAGTTGCCCTGCGCTCGATTTCCTGCAAGGGCATTTCATTCAGAAGTGCAATCGGATTCTGGTTGAGCTCGCGCCAGCGGGCAGGGTTCAGATCGCGGAAGAGATTGATGCAGTCGTGATCCCAGCTCCAGCACACATTGCGGGCCAGTGCCCACAGCCTTTCCTGGGCCGGCGCGATGAACCGATCGACCGCGCGAGCTTCGCTGACCACCGGGGCCAATTGGTCGGCGGCTTCCTGCAACATGCGGATCTCTTGATCACGAAATGTGCGGGACTCTTTCGTTTGTACAACCAGAACGCCCTGGAGCACCCCACGGTCGATCACCGGCACGCCGAGAAATGAGTGGTACTCTTCTTCGCCGGAGTCCTTGAAGTACTTGTAGCGCGGGTGCCTTGCAGCATCCTCAACGGCAATCGGCCGAACCTGCTCGGCAATCAGCCCAACCAGGCCCTCGCTCAACGGCATGCGCAGTGTCCCGACGCAGCGCGGATGCAGCCCCAGAGTGGCCGCGAGCACTACGTTGGATCGATCCGGCTCAAGTAGATAGGCGGAGCACACATCGGTCCTGAAGCGCGCCGCGATCAAGGCGACCACGTTCATCAGCGTGTCGGCAGGCTTTGTTCCATCCTGAGTGAGACTGGTGATCTCATCCAGTGTCAAAACCAGATTGGCGTCAGCAGCTTCAAAGGATTGAGCCATTGCTACACCTTCGCCTTTCGTTTCCGTCTTCAGCGAAAAGATTGACACCGCCAGTACGCATTTCGTCTGACTGCAGAGAGATGCAAGCCTGAAGGCCGCCAGCGGAAAAGTGCATTAAAGGGGAAATTTGCTACCCGGTAGATGTGAGTAGTCTCGACATTACACCAATACTGAATCAGCACAAACAAAGACGGCGTAAGGAAACGCAGGCAAAACGATTCCGCGCCAATTATGACAAGAACCAGCACTAGTGCCGCGCTTAACAGGCCGATCGTGACCTGCGTATGTTCACCTTCATCGCAGTTCCGAGCGTATCACTTGGATCATCGAGAACCGTGAGCGGTCTTCGGTGTCACCCACTTGTACTCCAAAATAGGGCCGTCTTTGAAGACAAGCGCTCCAGCAGGGACAAAAGGGGCCTGCGCTCCATCCTGAGGAGCGCGACGCGAGCCACTCGATGGCTGTGCTGCTGCTTGTTGGCCGGGGGGATCGTCCTGATCGTCACGCTGTGGCTCGTACTGGTCAGGCTGCGGCTGGTACTGGCTCCCGTTGCACGAAGGCTGCGGCGCCGCGTAGTTCCCCGCCTGCTGCGAACAGTTGTCCCAGTTGTTCCAATCGTCGAAGATGCTCGGCCAAATGTCCGGGTATCCCCAAATAAACGGGAACCCCCTGAACCGGTTCGCGACGATCACGTGATTGTGAAAATGGCCATCGCGGCCGTGACGCCCAGCATTTGGGGTGCGGAATGGCGCACGAGATACAGAACTCGAAGCCATATTCATACTTTCGGCAACCTGCGGTCCTCGTGCTGGGAATGGTGACGGGCGCGGAGCAAATCGTCCCGGCCCAGAAAACCCAGGCGTCGCTGACCGATAACCGCTTCGGGGTGCAGCGAATCCAGCGAATCCACTGTGTGACATGGGAGCGCCGCGACCGGCGAATCCGCCCGCGGGAGCTGAGAAGCCGCCATGCGAACCGGAGAAGCCCCCGTGCGAACCACCTCGTTGCGCAAGCGCGTTGCTGACCAGCGTTACAGCCGCAACCAGTGCGAGCAGAGACATACAGCGAGTCATCATGCCCTCGACGGTTATCAAGCAACCACTCTGAATGTACAAGCTTGTCACTAAAGACTTGTCAGTTCAATGTCTTTTCTTTGTCGCTTCTGCCTTCTATTCTCCGGCCCGCAGCATCTTGCGGATGATTTCTCTTATTGAGCGCACAATCGTTGCGTGGCTCATTTCGGCGAGCCATCAAGAGGTTCTCTGCCGTCCCTTGGTCCAACCTCACACACCATACGGTGATCCAAAAATGAAGGATTGGCCCGAAAATGCGACCGTAACCTGTTTATAAAGAGTAATTTGCGTGCAAGTGCGATGAATAATTTGCAGAAGATTATCGCTATAACACTTTTGGAATGAGTAATTTACCACAAAATAGGCAAGGGGGTGGGCGGCCCACCCTCAGTCGCCCGGTGACTCTTCCAGCTCCGACCCGATACGGTGCAGCTTCATCACCTTCCACTGCAGCCTGTCGAAGAAGAGGTACACAACCGGCGTGGTAAAGAGCGTGAGCATCTGCGATACCAGCAGTCCCCCAACAATCGTGATGCCGAGCGGCTTGCGCAGTTCAGAACCGACACCCATTCCGATGGCCAGCGGCAAACCGCCGAACATCGCGGCCATGGTGGTCATCATGATCGGCCTGAAGCGCAGCAGGCATGCCTGGTAGATGGCCTCCACCGGGGACAGGCCCTGGTCGCGCTCCGCCTGCAGCGCAAAATCGATCATCAAGATGGCATTCTTCTTCACGATACCGATCAGCAGGATGATCCCGATCAGCGCCATGATGCTGAGGTCGGTTCCGGTAATGAGCAGCGCGAGAATAGCTCCAACGCCGGCGGGAGGCAGCGTGGAAAGAATTGTCAGCGGATGGATCAGGCTCTCGTACAGGATCCCCAGAACGATATAAACAGCGACCAGTGCGGCTAGGATCAGGTACGGCTCGTTCCGGAGCGAATCCTGAAATGCCTGCGCGGTGCCCTGGAAGGTGGCGTGAATCGTGGAGGGCATCCCCATCTCGCCCTGCGCTTTCTGAAGCGCAGTAACAGCGTCGCCCAACGCAACGTTGGGGGCGAGGTTAAACGTGAGTGTCACCGCTGGATACTGCCCCTGGTGGTTGACGGCGAGAGATGTGCGCTGCTGCTCGAAGTGGGCGAAGGCCGAGAGAGGCACCATGGCGCCGCCGGTGGAGGTTTCTGGAGCCGACGTGGTGTTTGCCGTTGGCCCGGCCTGTCCCGCAATGATCGAGGTCGTTTGTGCTCCGTTCGATGAGTTTGACATCGCGGCCGCCGGAATCGTCGTAGCCGCATTCGCTGTCGAATTAGTGCCGGAAGCCGCCGTTGCACTCGCGCTATAGCCTGCGGCCGCTGTCGAAGTCACGAGGTTTCCGCCTGAAGTGACCAGCGTAGTCGCCGGTCCCGATGGAGCCCTGGAAGCGGTGGGAAATGACGGCTCCCCGGAGGAAGCCGGAGCGGACTGCGTAGTGCTTGCCGCCGGCAGCATCGTCGAGGACATGGCTGTTGCCGCACCGGAAGGACCGCCGGCTTTGACGTAGATGTTCTTGAGGGCATCCGGACTCAACTGGTATTGCGGGTCGACCTCCATCACCACGAAGTATTGATTCAGCCCGGTGTACATCGTGGAGACCTGGCGCTGCCCGAATGCGTCATAGAGCACCTGGTCAATTGCCTGCGCGGAGACGCCGAGGCGCGAAGCGGTGTCGCGGTCAATTACGAGGTTTGCGGCTAATCCCTGATTCTGCTGGTCGGTGGATACGTCTCGCAGTTCCGGCATGGTGCGCATGCGACCGAGCAATTGAGGAGCCCATGAATTCAGCTCATTGAGGTTCTCGTCGGAAAGCGTGTATTGGTACTGCGCGTCGCTGCCTCGGCCTCCAACCTGGATATCCTGCTGCGCCTGCAGGAACGTCGTTGCGCCGGGCACGCTGGTGAGTTTGGCTCGGAGTCCCGCAATCACCTGGTCCGCGGACTTTCTTCCCGGACGCTCTCCCACCGGCTTCAGCGCGATGAACATGTTGCCCACATTGGAACCGCCGCCACCCGGACCGGCTCCTCCTACAAAGGCCGTGACAGTCTGCACAGACGGATCATCCAGCACCATCTGGGCTAGCTGCACCTGCTTTTCGCGCATCGCTGGAAAGCTGATGTCTTGTGCGGCACGGGTCCGGCCGCCCATGCGGCCGGTGTCCTGCTGCGGGAAGAACCCTTTGGGCACGATCATGTAGAGGTATACATTCAGCACAGCGCATCCGATGGCTGCAAAAAGGGTGATCCACTGGTGACGCAGTACCCAGCGCAGCGCTGAGTTGTACTCGTAATGTAGCCACTGAAAAGCATTTTCCGCCGCGCGATAGATGCGACCGTGGCGTGTTTCGTCGCGCGACTTGAGAAATCTTGCACACAGCATCGGCGTGGTCGTCAGTGAAACCAGCAGCGAAACAGCGATGGCGACGCTGAGCGTAACCGCGAACTCGCGGAACAGCTTGCCGACAATGCCACCCATCAGCAGAATCGGGAGGAACACCGCGATCAGCGAAGTGCTCATGGACAGCACTGTGAAGCCGATCTCGCGCGATCCCCTCATGGCCGCATCGAACGGCTTCATGCCTTCTTCGAGATAGCGGGTAATGTTCTCGATGACAACGATGGCATCGTCCACAACGAACCCGGTAGAGATGGTCAGAGCCATCAGCGAGAGGTTGTCGATGGTGTAGCCGAGCAGGTACATCACGCCGAAGGTGCCCACCAGGGACAACGGTACGGCCACCGAGGGAATAATCGTGGCCCACACCTCGCGCAGGAAGAGAAACACGACCAGAACCACGAGCAGGACGCTGATGATCAGCGAAACCTCAACATCGCGAACACTCGAACGAATCGTCGTTGTGCGGTCCACGGCAACGTTCATCGTGATCGTTGGCGGAATCTCCGCCTGAAGCCTCGGCATCTCCTTCAGCACGGCGTCCACCGTATCGATGACGTTGGCGCCGGGAATTTTGAAGATCACGATCAGGATGGCGTCCTTCAGCACCCCGCTGTGCCCTGGAGATTTGTTCCCCGCCAGCCCCATTGTGCGGATGTCTGATACCGAGTCAGTGACGGTACCGAGATCGCCGATGCGCACCGGCGCGCCTGTCTCCTTGTTGTATCCAACGATGATTGGCGCATAGTCGGAGGCCTTGAAGATCTGGTCGTTGCCGTTGATCTGCCACCGATGATCCGCATCCTGAAATGCGCCCTTGGGCCGGTTGGCGTTGGCTCCAGATAGTGCCGTGCGCACCGCTTCGAGCCCAACTCCATTGTTTGCCAGCTGCATCGGGTTCAGTTCGACACGCACGGCCGGCTGCGCGCTGCCGCCGACAAACACCTGGCCCACACCCTGAATCTGCGCGATTCTCTGCGCAAGAATCGAGTCGGCCATGTCATAAATCTTCGGCTTGGGAATCACGTCGGAGGTCAGCGTGAGGATCAGAATCGGCGCTTCTGCCGGGTTGGCTTTGCGGTAGCCCGGATTCTGCGGCAGGTAAGACGGCAGTTGACTGCGCGCAGCATTGATAGAAGCCTGCACATCGCGCGCCGCGGCATCGATGTTCCGGCTCAGATCGAACTGCAAGGTAACAGATGCCGCGCCCAGCGAACTGGACGAGGTCATCTGGTTTACACCCGCGATGCGTCCGAACTGGCGCTCCAGGGGCGTGGCCACTGCAGAAGCCATCGTCTCGGGACTGGCGCCCGGCAATCCGGCGCCGACACCGATTACCGGAAAGTCGACATCCGGCAGGGAGGCCACAGGCAGCATCGAATACGCTACCGCGCCGGCGAGCATGAGCGCGAGGCTCAGCAGCGTCGTCGCTACCGGTCGTTTGATGAATGCCGCGGAAAGATGCATGACTCCACTCAGTCTCCCGTGACCGGCTGCTCGTGAAGAGTCTGTTCCGCCGTGCGCTTGCGCAGCCTGTGCGAGAGCCGGTCAAAGTACAGATACACAACCGGCGTGGTGAACAGCGTGAGCAACTGAGACACAATCAACCCGCCCACGATGCTTACGCCCAGCGGCATGCGCAATTCGGCTCCAACGCCGCCGCCCAGCGCAAGCGGAAGGCCGCCGAGGAGCGCGGCCATGGTCGTCATGATGATCGGCCTGAAACGCAACAGACATGCCTGAAAGATCGCTTCCTCCGCAGATTTCCCTTCAGTGCGCTCGGCGGCCAGCGCAAAATCGATCATCATGATGGCGTTTTTCTGCACGATTCCAATCAGCAGGATGATGCCGATCAGCGCAATCACACTGAAATCCACCCGCGTGATGAGCAGCGCCAGCAAAGCGCCTACCCCCGCAGAGGGCAGCGTGGAAATAATCGTGATCGGGTGAATATAGCTCTCGTAAAGCACTCCGAGGACGATGTAGACAGTAACCAGCGCGGCCAGAATCAGCAGCGGTTCGTTGACCAGCGAGTTCTCAAAGGCCGCCGCGGTTCCCTGGAAGCTGGCATTGATCGAATTCGGCAGCCCAATGCGCTGTTCCACCTGATTTACGGCATTTACCGCGTCTCCAAGCGATTTTCCTGGCGCAAGGTTAAAGCTGATGATCGTTGAGGGGAACTGTCCCTCGTGGCCAATTGCAAGCTGGGTCCGCGTCTGCTCCCAGTGCGCGATTGCGCTCAGCGGCACTTGCGTTCCATTGGCCGATTTCACGTAGAGACTGCTCAGCGTGGAGGGATCGGTCTGGAAATTCGGACCCACCTCCATCACCACGTGATACTGGTTCAGCTGGGTAAAGATAGTCGACACCTGCCGCTGCCCAAACGCGTCATAAAGCGTGTTGTCAACGTCGGACATCGCAATGCCCAGGCGCGAAGCAGTATCGCGATTGATCACCAGCGACGCGCCCATGCCCTGGTCCTGCAGATCGCTGGCCACGTCCGTCAACATTGGTTCCTTGCTCAGCTCCTGTACCATCCGGCGTGTGTATGTGGCCAGCTCGGCCGCGTTCGGATCCTCAAGCGAATACTGAAACTGCGTTCGGCTCACGCGATCTTCCACCGTGAGATCCTGCAACGGCTGCAGGAAGAGTTGAATATCCTGGACGCTCTGGAGCTTGCCTTGGAGGCGCCGGATTACTTCTGTCGCTGAAACCTTGCGCTCATCGAGGGGTTTGAGGTTGATCTGAATCCGCCCCGAATTGAGCGTGGTATTCGTGCCGTCCACGCCAATGAACGACGAGACGTTGTCCACAGCCGGATCCTGAAGCACCACATCGACCAGCCTTTGCTGGCGCTCTGCCATACTGGTAAAACTCACAGTCTGGGGAGCTTCGCTGATGCCCAGGATCACGCCCGTGTCCTGCACGGGGAAGAAGCCCTTCGGAACGATGATGAAGAGCAGCACCGTGGCCACGAACGTCGAGATGGTCACCATCAAAGTGGCAAACCGGTGGCGCAGAATCACCTGCAGCGCGCGCCCGTAGGAAGCAATCACGCTGTTGAAGATGTGCTCTGACCAGTAGTAGAAGCGCGTCTGCTTCGCCGTCTTCTTGTCCTGCAGAATGCGCGAGCACATCATTGGCGTGAGCGTGAGGGAAACGACGGCGGAAACGAGAATGGTGACCGCCAGCGTGACCGCGAATTCGCGGAAAAGGCGGCCCACCACGTCACTCATGAAGAGCAGCGGAATCAGCACGGCGATGAGCGAAACCGTCAGCGACATGATCGTAAAGCCGATCTGCTCGCTGCCTTTCAGCGCCGCCTGCATCGGACTCATGCCTTCTTCAATGAAGCGCGAGATGTTCTCGATCATCACGATGGCATCGTCTACCACGAAGCCGGTGGAGATCGTCAGAGCCATCAGCGTGAGGTTATTCAGGCTGTAACCCAGCAGGTACATCATGCCGAACGTTCCGACGATCGACAACGGCACCGCAACCGATGGAATGATGGTCGCCGCCAGGTTGCGCAGAAACAGGAAGATCACCATGACTACCAGCGCAACCGTGAGCATCAGCTCAAATTCCACGTCGTTTACCGACGCGCGAATTGTCGTGGTGCGGTCCGTCAGGATATGGACCTGGACAGCGGCAGGCAGACTTGTTCGTAGTTGCGGCAGCAACTTGTGAATTCGATCCACCACGGCGATGATGTTGGCGCCGGGTTGCCGCTGAATGTTGACGATCACCGCCGGTTGCCGGTTCATCCATGCGGCCTGCTGGTTATTTTCCGCGGCATCGATCACAGTCGCCACGTCGGACGTACGTACGGCGGCGCCGTTACGATACGCGACGATGACCGGCCTGTAGTCTCCGCTCGAGACAAGCTGATCGTTCGCTCCGATCGTGTACGACTGGCGCGAACCATTCAAGGTGCCTTTCGCCTGGTTGACGTTTGCCGCAGCCAGGGCGGTCCGAAGGTCCTCGAGGCTGAGGTTGTAGGCGGCCAGGGCGGCGGGATTGGCCTGCACGCGCACTGACGGCTTCTGTCCGCCCGCGATCGACACGAGGCCCACTCCCGTTACCTGCGAGATTTTTTGCGCAAGGTTGGTGTCGGCGGCGTCTTCAATCTTGTCCAGCGGCAGCGTGTCCGACGTTAGCGCCAGCGTCATGATCGGCGCGTCGGCAGGATTCACCTTGCTGTAGACCGGCGGATTGGGCAGATCATTCGGCAGAAAGCTGTTGGCCGCATTGATTGCAGCCTGCACCTCCTGCTCCGCGACATCGATGTTCTCGTCCAGATTGAACTCGAGCGTGATGACCGAACCGCCGCCGGAGCTCACTGAGGTCATCTGCTTGAGCCCGGGCATCTGGCCGAATTGCCTTTCCAGCGGCGCCGTCACAGATGACGCCATCACCTCCGGTCCGGCCCCCGGATAGAACGTGAGCACCTGGATGATGGGATAATCCACTTCCGGCAGAGCCGAAACCGGCAGCTGCTGGTAGGCAACGCCGCCCGCCAGAAGAATAGCCGCCATCAGCAGCGAAGTAGCGATGGGACGGAGAATGAATGGCCGCGATGGACTCAGACTCACTGCTGCTGCCTCTGATTGGAGCTGGGATTCTGTCTGTTCTGTCCTGCGTTGCCGCTACCCGCGTCTCCACCGGGGCCGGTCCCGGCAAAGGGACTCTTTTGTCCGGCGCCCTTGCCTGCGCTTGGCCCGAGTCCTTGCTGGCCCTGCCGCGGCCTCGCCGCATTCACCGTCACCGGCTGATCTGGCCGCAGGCGGTCGGCCCCGTCCACAACCACTTTCGCGCCGGGCTCAACTCCGCTGTCCAGAATCGTCGATTGCCCTTCAGCCAGCGCGACCTTGACCGGCTGCATTTTCGCTGCCTGCTTGCCGCTTGAATCGGCTTCCACGGTCCACACAAAAAGCGATCCATTCAACCCCGTCTGAATTGCTGCCGACGGCACTACGAGGGCATTTTGCCTGTTCTCAAGCACCAGGTGGATATTCACGAACTGGTTGGGGAACAGAATCGAATCCTTGTTGTCAAAGACCGCTTTCAGCTTGCCTGTGCCGGTCGTGGTGTCAATTTGATTGTCGGCAGTCAACAGCATCCCGGTTGCCAGTTTTTGCGTATCGCTGCGATCCCATGCCTCCACCGGCATCCGGTGATCCGCAGCAAGCTTTCGCAGCACCTGGGGCAGCTGGCCTTCGGGCAGCGTAAAGTAGACCGCGATCGGCTGAAACTGGTTGATGATCACCAGGTTGGTGTTATTCGCGGAAATGATGTTTCCCGGATCCACCAGCCGCAGGCCGATCTTGCCATCGATCGGTGCCTTGATATAGCACCAGCTCAACTGCAACTGGGCCGTTTCGATTGCCGCCTGGTCTGCCTGGATTGCGCCTTCATACTGACCCCTCTGCGCCTCGTTGGCTTCCATAGACTCTTTTGAAACCACGCCGGCTTCGTAAAGCGCGTGGTAACGGTTGTACTCCGCCTGCGCATTTTTCAGCAGAGCCTGATCGTGCGCCAAAGTTCCCTTAGCCTGGTCGAGAGCGGCCTGATACGGCTTGGGATCGATCACCATGATGGTCTCGCCCGCCCTCACCTGCTGCCCCTCGGTGAATTTCACCGGCAGCAGCTCTCCGCTCACCCGCGCTTTGACAGTGACGCTCATATATGGCGTGACCGTACCAAGCGCCGACAGGAAGATCGGCATCGGCTTCTGCTCCGCCGCAATCACCTGCACAGGAACCGGCCGGCCTTGTAAAGCCGCCGCCTGACTGGCCGATGCGGCCGCCTGCTTTTGATGGTTCTGATAGACCCGCCACACTATGAGACCCACGACCAACACCAGGACGAGGTAAAAGATGATTCGTACCCCTGTCCTCTTGCGACTCTGCGGATGCAACTCGCCGATTTGGGGCATGTCCGTCTCAGTGGCGTTTTGAATTGGCATGATCTTTGTTTCCCGTCGGTTTTCTTGAGGATGGCGCCTGCAAACCGGGCGCAAATTCAGACACTTGGATCAGAGAAATCCGGGCTAGCGGCCGCTGTATATAGGGACGACGAGCGCAGGCTAAAGGTTTCCGCTGACAGGCCAGCGACTTTCCAGCCCTGATCGCGCATTCATTGTCGGACGCACACCGCCCTTTCCGCTACCCCCATATTTCTCAGGCAGCCCGGCCCTTGGGCCCATCGCCTATACTGGACGAAACCTGCTTCTTCACGTTTACAGACGGCTCTTCGAGCTCGTCAGGCGTCTGTTTCTGCAGCAGAAGCCGGAGCAGAGGGGCCCGCCGCAACTCTTCCACGGCGAGGCGAAATTTGGTTTCAACACTCGACATTGCCGAACCTGCAGTTTTGACTGCCGAGCCGCCGCTCTGCGTCGATCTGGACGGTACCCTCGTCAAATCGGACACCCTTCTTGACGGGCTATGCCTTTTCGCTCGACGACAGCCCCTTCAACTCTGGCGGGTTCCTCTATGGCTGATGAAGGGACGTGCCCGCCTCAAGTTCGAAGTGGCAAACCGGGCCCCGCTTGATCCTGCCCGACTGCCCTACAACAGCGAACTGCTTCATTTTCTCCAATCCGAACGCAGAGCAGGCCGCAATCTGTACCTGGCCACGGGCGCCGACGGCGAGCTGGCGCGACGCGTCGCTTCGCATCTGGGCATCTTTGAAGGCGTTCTCGCTTCCGACAAGGCCACCAACCTGACCAGAGATGCCAAACTGGCCCGGCTCAAGGGTGAACTCGGCGCATTCGACTACATCGGCAACTCGCGGGCCGATCTGCCCATGCTGAGCCAGGCTCGCGTGCCCATGCTCGCCAACCCAAGCATAGGCCTCCGACTTGCCCTGCGCAGCCGAAACATCCCGATTGCCTCTTCTTTCATCGACCGGCGCCCCACGCTGCGCATGCAGATCAAGGCGATCCGCATTCACCAATGGGCAAAGAATATTCTGCTGTTCGCTCCCCTCTTGATGTCGCATCAATTGACCAGGTCCTCTATCGGAGCAGCCGTCGCCGCATTTTTCTCCTTCAGCTTTCTGGCGTCTGTCACCTACCTGATCAACGACATGCTCGATATCGACAATGATCGCAGGCACGCGTCC
>Ga0306920_100002376_pt1 | contig 23809 bp, 20 predicted proteins | sample flu12Cox44000170_FD_204666 | JGI IMG/M metagenome (GOLD analysis project Ga0306920, IMG submission 204666) | Lab enrichment of tropical soil microbial communities from Luquillo Experimental Forest, Puerto Rico - flux4day.12C.oxic.44.000.170 (v2)... | ecosystem: Environmental > Terrestrial >...
GCCTGGCGGCGGGCGCCGCTGCCCATCGCCAGCATCGAGACCAGCACGCTCACCGCACAGGTGACGCCGATGATGATCGTCAGCACCGCGCCCGCCCGTGAGGTGAGGCTGGAGAGGCTCAGGCGCAGCAACGCGACGAATTGCCGGATGAAGTTCATGCCGCCCGGTGGCCGCCAAGTGCAGTGACGACCTTCAGCCTCGCGGCGAGCGCTGCCGGGATGGCGGCACTCACGAGTGCCACCAGCGCGCCGAGTGCCAGGCCGATGATGATCACCACGCCCGGCATCGAAAGCCCGGGCACGAAGCGGGCGGCGAAGGGCAGCACGAGCGTCGCCAGCATGAGCCCGCACACGGCACCGGCGAGGAACACGGCCAGCGCCTCGGCGAGTACCAGCAGGAACACGGCGCGATCGCCGAAGCCGACGGTCTTGACCACCGCGAGCTCGGGAGTGCGCTCGTGCACCGACTGGACCATCATGGTGGTGGTCGCAAACAACAGTGCCACCAGCACGGCGCCGACCACTGCGCGGATCAGGAAGTCGAAGTCGCCGATGCGCTGCAGCGAGGACTGCGCCATCTCGCGCAGTGATTCGGTCTTCGTCTCGTGGGAGGAATTGGCAAAGCGCGCATCGATGGCATCGGCCACACGATTGGCGAGCTTCGGGTCCGAGACTGCGAGGTTGAAGTGATTGACCGTGCCCTTCTGCAGGAGCCGCGCCTCATCGAAATACGGGTAGTGCACGAGCACGATGTAGCGGCCACCGCCAATGTCACTGTCGGTGAAGGTTCCGACGACATCGAATGCCCAGCCGTTCGAGCCGTTCCGCTGCTCGACGGCCAGCTGGAGAGGAATGTGATCGCCGACCTTCCAGCCATACTTCTGGGCCACCGAATCCTTCACCAGCATCGCGGTGCGCGACTTGCGGAAGGCGGCGACGTATGCGGGCGCGATCGTGTAAGTGAAGGCGCTGGGCCAGTCCGGCTCGGGACTCACTGCCACGATGCCGATTCCCTGGTCGGGTTTCTGGTAGGTGCCGTCGGTGAGCTCAACCGGAATGGCGACCTTCACGCCGGGGACCGTGCGGATCTGCTCGAGCAGCCCCAACGGCAGCGGTTGGGCGATCGAGCTCAGGCGGCTGTGGACGATCAGCAGATCAGCGCGCGCCACGTCGACGGCGTGGGCGACGCCGGTTTTCAGGCCCTGCAGCACGCCGAACAGCGCAAAGGCGACGCTCACCTGCAGGAAGATCAGGATCGTCCGCCCGGGTTTGCGCCACAGACCTGACCATATGAGCGGCAGATATTTCATGGTCGTTCGCGCTCAGTGCGCCGGCAACACTAACAAAAGCCCATGCCGCACGTCACCCTGTCGCATCCCGGTTGCCTGCCGGCTTAGACTGCACGCCGGGAATGAAACGCATCGCCTTCGCACTTTTGTCCTCAGTACTGGTGGCCCTCCCGGCTGCGCCGCTGGCCGCGACCCTCGGCGTTTCCATGGCGTTGTTCGATGACAACTTCCTCACCAGCGTCCGCGCCAGCATGGGGTCGCGGGCGCAGCAGCTGAACGCCGGTATCCAGTTCGAGGACGCCCAGAACGATATCGGCCGGCAGCTGAATCAGATCGAGAATTTTATCGCGCAGAAGGTCGATGCGATCATCGTCAATCCCGTCGACACCGATGCGACCCCGAGGATCACCCGCCTTGCAGTGCGCGCCGGGATCCCGCTCGTGTACGTGAACCGGCTGCCGGCCGACAAGCAGCTGCCACCCGGCGTCGCCTTCGTGGGATCCGACGAGACCCAGTCCGGTACCTTGCAGATGCGCGAAGTCTGCAGACTCCTGCAAGGCAGGGGCAATATCGTGATCATGATGGGTGAGCTCACCAATCAGTCCGCCCGGCAGCGCACCCAGGATGTATTCGATGTCATCGCCAGGCCGCCGTGCCACGGCATTCAGGTGGTGGCAAAGCAGACCGCCAACTGGAAACGCACCGAAGCCGCCGACCTCATGACCAACTGGCTGAGCGCGGGACTGCGTCCGCAGGCGGTCGTCGCCAACGACGATGAGATGGCCATCGGCGCCATCCAGTCCCTCAAACAGGCGAAACTGCTGTCATCCACCGTGGTCGCAGGGATCGACGCGACGGCCGATGGGCTGGCGGCGCTCAAGGCCGGCGAGCTCAAAGCGACCGTGTTCCAGAACGGCGCGGCGCAGGGCGCCGGCGCCGTCGACACTGCGCTGAAGCTCGCCCGCGGCGAGAAAGTCCCGAGCTTCGTGTGGGTGCCCTTCGAGCTCGTCACGGCGGCGAACCTCTCGAGTTACCTCGGCAGGCACTGAGCGCATCATGCACGGGGAGGCCGCAGCTGCGCCCGATCGCTGCCTGCTCGAGGCACGGAACATCAGCAAGAGCTTCCCCGGCGTCATCGCGCTGGATGATGTCTCGCTGCGGGTCAGCCCGGGTACCGTCCACGCCCTGATCGGCGAGAACGGCGCCGGCAAGTCGACGCTCATGAAGATCATCGCCGGGATCATCCCTGCGGACGCCGGCGAGCTGCGTCTCCTTGGCCGCGCGCTGCAGCTGCGATCGCCACGCCAGGCTCTCGAGAGCGGCATCGCCATGATCCATCAGGAACTGAACCTGATGCCTTCGATGAGTGTCGCGGAGAACATCTGGATCGGACGCGAGCCGCTCAACGCGCTCAGGCTGATCAGTCATCGTGAGCTGTACCGCCGGACGCGTGCGCTCCTCGAGCGGCTCTCGATCGATCTCGACCCGCACACCGAGGTGCGGTCGCTCTCGATCGCCAACCGGCAGATGGTCGAGATCGCGCGGGCCCTCTCCTACGACTCGCAGCTGCTCATCATGGACGAGCCGACTTCGGCGCTCACCGAGCGCGATGCGGCGCATCTCTTTGCCATCATTCGACAGCTGAAGTCGCAGGGCAAAGGCATCCTCTACATCACCCACCGGATGGACGAGCTGAGTGAGATCGCGGACGAGATCACCGTGCTGCGCGACGGCAGGTACATCGGCACGGACCGTACCCGCAACCTGACGCGCGAGCAGATGATTCGCATGATGGTCGGACGGGAGCTGGCGCATATTTTCCCCGCCGCACGCCCGGTGCCGGGCGCGGCCCTCCTGTGCGCGCGCGGCCTGGGGCTCCCGCCCCACTTTCACGACGTCAGCTTCGAGCTCCACGCCGGCGAGATCCTCGGGATCGCGGGCCTCGTCGGTGCAGGGCGCAGCAAGCTCGCCGAGGCGCTGTTCGGAGTCACGCCCGCGAGCTGCGGCAAGATACTGATCGGTGGCACCGAGGTCGAGGTCGACTCGCCTCGCGCTGCGCTTTCCTGCGGAATGGCGTTCGTCACCGAGGATCGCAAGGAAACCGGTTGCCTCCTCACGCTCAGCGTGCTCGATAACCTCGACATCGCGGTCCTGACGCGCGATTTCGTGCGGCTCGGGTTCGTGCGCGGCACGGCGGTGAGAGAAAAGTGCGCGGCGATCAGCCGCCAGCTGCGCGTCAAGACGCCCGATCTCGGTGAGCCGATCGTCAATCTCTCCGGTGGCAACCAGCAGAAGGTGCTCATCGGCCGCTGGCTCCTCACCGCTCCGAGGATCCTGATCCTCGATGAGCCGACGCGTGGCATCGACGTCGCCGCCAAGGCGGAAATCCACCAGCTGATTGCGCAGCTCGCCGCACGAGGCACCGCGGTGCTGATGATCTCATCCGAGCTTCCCGAGATACTCGGCATGAGCCATCGCGTCATGGTGATGCACGAGGGACGCGTCACCGGCGTCCTCGAGCGCGAGCAGGCGGATCAGGAGAAGATCATGGCGCTTGCCGCACAATGAGCACGACGGGAAAGCCAATGCCGCACGCTCTGGCCGGGCAGACTGTCCGCGCCGCCGCGGCGCCGCGATTGCGCCGCTGGCCGCCGGAGCTGAGCATCCTCATGGTGCTCGTGGGCCTCGCGCTCGGCTTCGAGCTGCTCGGCTGGATCCTCATCCGGCAGAGCTTCCTGCTGAACGAGCAGCGACTGGTCGTGATGATCCTGCAGGTGTCGGTGATCGGAATCATCGCAATCGGCGTCACCCAGGTGATCATCACCGGCGGCATCGACCTGTCCTCGGGGTCGGTGGTCGCCCTCACCGCGATGGTGGCCGCGAGCCTCGCGCAGTCCGCGGATGCGGTGCGACCCGTCTATCCCTCGCTGACCGATCTCCCGGTGATCGTACCGGTCGTCGCGGGGCTTGCCGTGGGCGCCGCCGCAGGTGTCGTGAACGGCACCCTGATCGCCCGCACTGGAATTCCATCCTTCATTGCGACACTCGGCGTCATGGTGACCGCGCGCGGCATCGCCCGCTGGTACACGCGCGGCCAGCCGGTGAGCATGCTCACCGACACCTACGCCGCAATCGGCAGCGGAGTGGTCCCGGTCGTGATTTTCCTCGCCACTGCGGTCGTGTTTCACGTCGCGCTGCGCTACACGCGCTATGGGAAGTTCACCTATGCCATCGGCGCCAACGCGCAGGCGGCGCGCGTGTCGGGGATCAACGTGCCGCGCCATCTGATCGTGGTGTACACCATCGCGGGCCTGCTCTCGGGACTTGCCGGGATCGTGACCTCGGCGCGCGCGGTGTCCGGACAGGCCGGCATGGGGATGATGTACGAGCTGGATGCCATCGCCGCCGCGGTGATCGGCGGCGCCTCGCTCTCCGGCGGAGTCGGGCGCATCACCGGGACGGTCATCGGCACGCTGATCCTCGGTGTCGTGACTTCGGGATTCACCTTCCTGCGGATCGACGCCTACTATCAGGAGATCGTCAAGGGAATGATCATCATCGCGGCGGTCATCGCCGACCAGTATCGTCGCAGAGCGCGCGACACGCGCGCCTGAAAGGCCGCGCCCAGCGCGGCTCTGCCGCCCTCGCTGCAGCCCGGCGCCGCGCCGTGATCAGCTCAGGTCGACGAACAGCTGAGTGCGCAGGCTCTCTTCCGCACAGACCGCGAGGCGCAGCGCTTCGAGTCCGTCGGAAAAATCAGGGCTCATCGGGCGCCCCTGTTCCACTGCGCTGACGAACGCGTCGAGCTCGGCGCGGTAAGCCTCGGCGTACCGCTCGAGGAAGAAATTCAGCGCCGGGTCGCGTGCGCCCGTGTACTTCTCGCCCGAGTGCTCGACCGATGTGGCGCGCCGGTTGGCTGCCTGGAGCATGCCGCTCGCGCCGAACACCTCGATGCGCTGATCGTAGCCATAGACGCAACGGCGGCTGTTGTTGATCTGCAGCAGGGCGCCGGACTTCGCCCGCATCGATACCGTGCAGGTATCGATGTCTCCGAGCCTGGCGATCCTGGGGTCCACCAGGTTCGCACCGAAGGCCTGTATCTGCGAAATCTCGCCGGCGAGGTGCCGGGCCATGTCGAAATCGTGGATGGTCATGTCGCGCAGCAGACCGCCTGAGCTCTTGATGTAGGCGAGCGGCGGCGGCGCCGGATCGCGGCTGGTGATCACTGCGAGCTCGAGTCGGCCGATCTCACCGCGATGCAGCCGCTCGCCGAGCGCCCGAAAAGACGGGTCGAAGCGGCGGTTGAAGCCCATCATCAATCGCGGCCGGTGCGGTGCGATGTCGCGCCCGCAGGCGCGCGCACGCTCGAGATCTACATCGATCGGCTTCTCGCAGAAGATCGCCCTGCCGGCCTTCACGGCGGCCGTGATCAGCGGCACGTGAGTGTCGGTGGGCGTCGCGATCACCACCGCCGTGACCTCGCGGTCGGCCCACACCTCGTCCAGGCTCTGGGCGCGCTGCACGCCGAGCTCGGTCGCGGTCTGCCGGGCGGCATCGCCCGCGACATCGAATACCGACACGAGCTTCGCGCGCGAGTGGCGTGCAAGATTGCCCGCGTGTATGCGGCCGATGCGCCCGCAGCCCAGTACTGCAATGCCGACCATGGGAGTCCTCAGCGTGCCGGAGTCAGGAACTCATAGCCCGGTGCCTGCGTGATCTGCCAGCGCCTGACCGGTCCCGCCATGACGTTCAGATAATACAGATCGAAACCGTGCGCGGCGCTCACCGGGTGGTAACCGCGCGGCACCAGAACCACATCGCGATCCTCCACCGTCATCGTCTCATCGAGTGTGCGGTCATCCGTGTAGACGCGCTGAAACGCGAAGCCGCCCGGGCGTGCCAGGCGGTGATAGTAGGTCTCCTCGAGCTGCGTCTCGCCTGCGCTGTCGCTGTCATGCTTGTGTGGTGGATAGCTCGACCAGTGGCCGCCCGGCGTCACGACCTCCACGACCTGCAGGCACTCGGCCGGTGCGCTGGCGGGGAGCACGTTTCGTATGTAGCGGGTGTTGGTCCCGACGCCCCTCACCTCTTCGCCCATCTCCTCGGGACGAATGACGCGCGGCGCGAGCCGCCCTTCAGCCGGTGCCGAGCCCACCGCGAGCTCGCAGGCCGTCGCGGCCGTCACACTCACCGTCACGCGCGGGGGCGCATAGACCGCAAACGGCTTGCCTTCAAACGGCGACTCCCGCAGACCGATCGTGCCAAAGTCCTGATCGCCGACGCGGACGGCGACCCGCCCCGAGAGGAGCACGAGACACTGTTCGCGCCCCGGCAAGCTGCGCGCGAGCGTGGGCCCTGGTGCTAAGTCGTACACCTCGAACCCCACGTAACGCCAACCGGCGCTTTCCGGAGTGATGCGGTGCACGTGGGGGGCGGCGGGCGCCAGGTCCGGCTTGATGAGGAGCGATGCGCTCATCCCGCGCCCTCCGCGAGGAATCGCCGCAGGTTCCGCAGCCCGAGTGTGGCGTAGGTCAGCGGCTCAGCCTTCTTTGGATCCTGCTCGGCCTCGAGCACCACCCAGCCGGAGTAGTCCCGCAGCTCGTGAAACACGCGATCGAAGGGCACGCAACCATCACCGGGAACCGTGAATACCCCCTCCACGACCGCGTGCAGGAAGCTCCAGTCCTCGCGTCCGGCCCGTGCCGCGACCTCCGCGCGCACATCCTTCGCGTGGAGGTGGCCGATCCTCGAGGCGTAGCGCCGTGCCAGCCCGACCGGGTCTGCTCCCGCAAACCTCGCGTGACCCGTGTCGAGCAGCAGGCCGACTTCGGGTCCGGTGGCGTCCATCAGCGCATCGATGTCGCCCTCGCTCTGCACCACCGTACCCATGTGGTGGTGGTAGACGAGCCTCACGCCTTCGGCCGCGGTGGCCGCGCCGACTTCCGTCACCCGCCGGCCGAACTGCCGCCAGTCGCCGGGAGCGAGCTGCGGCCGTTGCGCGAGCGGCCGCGCCAGGTCGCCATGGATCGCGCCGCTGGTATCGGCGAACACCAGCACCGTGCTGCCGAGCGCCTTGAGCAGATCGAGGTGCGCACGCAATCGGGTGAGCTCTGCGGCCGCATCGCGCGAGAGCAGCTCCGATGAGTACCAACCCGAGATGCAGGCGAGGCCGAAGCGCCCGAGTGTCGAGCGGAGCTCGCGCGCGTCGCGCGGAAACTTGTGCCCGAGCTCCATCCCCTCGAAGCCGATCTGCCGCGCCTGGGCCAGGCAGGTCTCGAGCGAGGTCTCCGCACCAAGCTCGCGCAGATCATCGTTTGACCAGATGATGGGGTTCGCGCCGAATCGAATGCTCATGGGTCAACCATCATCCGCCGGCGGCCGGCGTGCATCCTCGTAATGCTCGCGGGCGGCCCGCACTTCCGCGCGCTCGGACACCTCGGGCACCGCCACATCCCACCAGTGACCGCCCGCGGTGGTGCTCGCGGCCGGGTCCGTCTCGATGAGGAGCACCGTGGTGCGGTCCGCGTCGCGCGCGGCGGCGAGCGCACCCGCGAGCCCGGCGAGGTCCTGCACGCGGCTCGCGTGCGCACCGAGACTCCGCGCGTGCGCGACGAGATCCGGCCCGACGCCCGCGGCACCTGCCCCTAGCAGCAGATTGTTGAAGCTGGCGTTGCCGGTCGCGCTCTGCAGGCGCTCGATGCAGCCAAAGCCGCCGTTGTCGAGCAGCACGATGATGAGCCTCGCGCCGATGCGCACCGAGGTCGCGATCTCGCTGTTCAGCATGAGGTAGGACCCGTCGCCGACCATCACGATGACTTCACGCTCCGGAAGCGCGAGTTTCACACCGAGGGCACCTGCGATCTCGTAGCCCATGCAGGAGTAGCCGTACTCGAGGTGATAGCCACCCGGCTGCTCCGCCCGCCAGTGCTTGTGGAGCTCGCCCGGGAGTCCTCCCGCGGCACCTACGAGAATGTCCGAATCCCGTGCGGCCTGCTGCACGGCGCCGATCACCTGGGCGTCCGAGGGGAGCGATCCCTTCTCGGCGGTGGTGAAGCGCGATGCGGTGTGCTGCCAGGCGTCGCGCTCGGTCCGCGCCCGCTCCGCCCAGGTGGGTTCGGCGCGCCAGTCACCGAGCGCCTCACTCAGGCGCCGCAGGCCCTCGCGAGCGTCTGCGATGAGGGGTAACGCCCCGTGTTTCCAGGCATCGAAGGGCTGGACATTGAGCCCGATGAGGCGATGTCCCCTCGAGCGGAAGAGCGTGGCCGATCCGGTGGTGAAATCCTGGAGCCGGGTGCCGACCGCAAGGATGAGATCGGCATCGGCCGCGAGCGCATTCGCCGCCGCGGTGCCCGTGACGCCGACGCCGCCGAGATTGAGCGGGTGGCTTCCCGGCAGCGCGGATTTACCCGCCTGCGTCTCGCAGCTCGAGACCGCGTGGCGCTCGCAGAACAGGCGCAGCGCGTTGCCGGCCTCCGAATACAACACCCCGCCGCCACACACGATGAGCGGCCGGCGCGCCGCCTGCAATACCTGCACCGCCTCTGCCAGCTGCCGCTCATCCGGGGGCGGGCGCCGCACAGTCCACAGGCGTTCCGCGAAAAAGCTCTCGGGCCAGTCCCACGCCTCGGCCTGCACATCCTGACACAGTGCGAGCGTCACCGGTCCGCACTCTCCCGGGTCGGTCAACACCTGCATGGCACGATTGAAAGCCGTGACGAGCTGCTCGGGACGGGTGATGCGATCGAAGTAACGGGACACCGGCTTCAGACAATCGTTCGCTGTGACGAGTCCGTTGCCGAAGTCCTCGACCTGCTGCAGCACCGGATCCGGTGCGCGGGTCGCAAACACATCTCCCGGAAGGAGCAGCAGCGGCAAGCGGTTGACGTGGGCCACGGCCGCCGCCGTGACGAGGTTGGTGGCCCCTGGGCCGATGGAAGTCGTGCAGGCCATCATCCGGCGCCGCAACGAGGCCTTGGCGAACGCCACTGCCGCGTGACCCATCGCCTGCTCGTTGTGGGCCCGGAGTGTCGGCAGCACATCGCGAGCTGCGTACAGCGCTTCACCGACCGCCGCGACGTTGCCGTGACCGAAGATCGCCCAGACGCCGGCAAACACGCGGCGGCGATCGCCGGCGGCGGGCGTCCACTGCGCCGCCAGGGCGCGCACCAGCGCTTGCGCCACCGTGAGCCGCACCGTGTTCAAGTCGCGCTCCTCTGCGGTCGATCCTGCCGGGGATCGCGCGCGGCGGACCACGCGTCCGCGAGAGCCCTGAAGCGCTCCGCGACCTGCGCCAGAGCGACCTCGTCCGACAGCTCGCCCGCGAGCCCTGCCGCTGCGACACCGCTGACTATGCTACCGCCCGCGACAAAGCCGCGCACGAGGGGAATCGCCGCCGCGACGCGCAGCGCCGCCGCGGCATCTGTCGCGGACGCCAATCGGATGAGAATGCCGCGGCAATAGCCGTCATTGGCCGAGATTACCCGCGCGCAGGACTCCCAAAACGGTGTGTTAGGTTGCCCCTCGAGCAGCCACCAGTCCGGACGCACATCGAGCGCGTAGATTCGGGCGAGCGCGTCTGCCACCCGGTCGGCGCCACCGACACCCGGCCCATCCGTGACGATCTCGAGAAGCAGCTCACGTGCCTGTGCACGACAGACCGCCGCCACCTGCTGCAGGGTGCATTCCTGTGCCTCGCGCAGCCCGCGGGGTGCGTCCGGGTGGATCTCGCAGCGGCAACAGGCAGTGATCCCGATCGGCCACTCGGTCAGTTGGATTGCGAGGCCGCTGCCATCGCCCGCCACTTCCGGCCGCCGCAGCACGGCTCTGGCGATCCATAAAGGGCTGCGTGCGATCTCGCGCAATGCCGCGGCGCCGGGGGTTGCATCGAGCACGACGCCAAAGCCCTCGCGACCAGCGGCCACACCCGCGATAGCCGCCACCGCGAGCCGCTCGAAACGGTCGCTGTGGTCGATGGCGAGCACCTGCAGCGTCGGTGGCCCGGGACGCCGTGTGGTGACCCGGTGCAGATGACTGAGCCGCGGGTCTTCGCGCAGGACACGATGGCTGCTGCCGTGGGCGAGGAAGTGATCGAGCTCCGCCAGCGTCGGAAACTCCGACGAGCACAGCAGGCGCGAGACCGCCAGCGCGCCGCACGCGTTCGCGAGCCGCGCGCTCACCGCGAGCGGCTCTCCGCGCAGGTAACCTCTGAGGAAGCCGGCAAGGAACGCATCCCCGGCCCCGAGCACGTTGTAGATCTCGATATCGAGGCCCGGTGAGCTGAGACCCGCCTCGAGTGTGCCGGGGATCTCGCCCGCGAATACGACGCAGCCATGGGCGCCGCGTTTACAGACGATGGTGGCAGCGGTGAGCGAGCGCAGGTGCCGGATCGCCGCAAGCGTCTCTTCGATGCCCGCGGCGATGTGCATCTCCTCCTCGGTTCCAACGATGAGATCGCACTCGGGTATTACCGGGGCGAGCGCCTGCGTCACGCGCGCGGCACGGGCGTAACGGGATTCCCCCGCGCCGTGTCCACCGATGCCCCAGAGATTCGGCCGATAGTCGATATCGAGCACCACGGTGCGGCCATGCTGCCTCGTGATGTCGATAGCCTTGCGCTGGGCGCGCGCGGCGGCTGCGAGGGAAAAATGCGTCCCGGTCACGACGATCGCTCGCGCCGAGGCGATCAGCTGCCCGTCGATGTCCTCCTCGCACAGTGCGCTGTCGGCACAGTTCTCGCGGTAGAAGATCAGGGGAAAACTCTGCGCGTCGCGCACGCTGAGCAGCACGAGCGAAGTGAGGCGCTGCGGATCGACGCGCACGCCGCGCGTCGCGACGCGCTCGCGGGCGAGCTGCTCCAGCACGAACCTTCCCATGGGCTCATCGCCCACGCGGCTGATCAGCGCCGCACGAAGCCCGAGGCGCGCCGCGCCGATCGCGACGTTGGCCGGGCAGCCGCCCACCGCCTTCGCGAAGGTCGCGATGTCTTCCAGGCGGCTGCCGATCTGTTGGCCGTACAGATCGACGCTCACGCGCCCGATGGTGATGAGGTCCAGCTGCGCTTCCACGGCCTACGAGAGCGACACTCCGAGAAGCGACCCTATCCCGTAGGTGATCGCGGCCGCGGCACACCCGAACACGATCTGCCGCGCGGCGGAGAACCACGGGCTGCGGCCGTTGAAGAGCGAGGTAAGAAGGCCACTGGCGCAAAGGGCCACAGCGCTGAGCGCAATACTGGTCACGATCGCCCGTGTGCCCTGAAGGAAGAGGAAGGGGGCCACCGGGAAGATCGCACCGAGCGAGAAGAGCACGAACGAGGTGCCAGCCGCAGCCAGCGCATTCCCGCCGAGCTCCTGCGGGTCGATACCGAGCTCCTCGCGGGCGAGCGTATCGAGCGCGGCCTTCTTATCGCTCATCAGCTCGGCGGCCACCCGCTCGGCATCTGCTTTCTGCAGGCCCTTGGCCTGGTAGATCAGTGCCAGCTCCTTCTGTTCCGCCTGGGGCGTCTGCTCGATCTCCTCCGCTTCCCTGGCGATCTGGGTGCTCGCGAGCTCGCGCGCATTGGTCACGGACAGCCATTCGCCGAGCGCCATCGAGCAGGCGCCCGCGACGAGCCCTGCGAGGCCGGTGAGGAGCACTACGCGATTGCCGGCAGCCGCGCCCGCAACGCCCATCACCAGGCAGAAGTTGGAGACGAGACCGTCGTTGGCTCCGAGGACAGCCGCGCGCAGATTGTTGCCGGCGCCGACGCCGCGGTGCCACGGCTCCGCCTGCGCGATATCGCCGCCCGTGACCGGCGCACGGCTGGGCGCACCCGCCATCTCGCGCACCACCGCCGCGTGACCGCGCTCTTCGGCGGAGATCGCCTGGGCATCCGGCTGACTCGCATACTTGTTGCGATCGGAGAATTCCGCCGCGGCAATCGTCGGCATCACGAATCCGGGACCGAAGCGCCGCGCGAGCTTCGCCAGGAGCCGCGTCCGAAAGCTCGGCACGTAGGGCTCCTCGCGCATGCCGGCGGCGGCCAGCTTGCCGCGCCAGAGCTCTGCGTGCCGCGTCTCGGCCTGGGCCAGCTGCAGGAAGAGGTCCTTGCGGAGCGGATCGGGTTCCGCCGCCGCAATCGCCGTGTAGAGAGCCGCACCGTCCAGCTCATCGCGCAGATTGTCGCGATAGCGCTTGATGTCCTCGCTCGCCATGGGGCAGCTCCCGGCGTCATTCGATGGAAGTTTCCACGCTCCAGCGCGCGGCCGTCACCGAGGGCTCGAGGCTCAGCCGCCCGACGATCTGCTCCAGGACGCTGTCGGAGTTGCGATCGGCCGAAAGCTCCGCCAGCACCTCGACCCAATCGGAGTCCTCGATGTTGGAGCTGTCGAGGCGGTGCAAACGAATGCCACCGGAGGTCAGGCCCTGCAGCAGCAGCGCACGCACGTGCGCCTCGCCGTCACCCCGGCTGACCACGTTCACCACGTAGCGGCTCGGCGCCTCCGCCGTGGCGAGTGGCTGGCGGTTGATGCGCTGCACGAGCGGGCGCAGCAGGAGATTGACGACGATGACCATGCCGGCGGCCAGCGCCGCGTACGGCAGCGCGCCGCCTCCGGCGAGCACTCCGACGGCCGCCGAGCACCACAGCGTCGCGGCCGTGTTGAGGCCCCGCACGTTCAGCCCTTCGCGAAAAATGATGCCGGCACCGAGGAAGCCGATGCCCGAGACGACCTGCGCCGCCACGCGCGTCATATTGGGCTCGGCCCCAAAGAGACTCTCGTACACGACGAAGGACGCCGAACCGAGCGCCACGAGCGTATTCGTGCGCAGACACGCGAGGCGCTGGCGCCATTGGCGCTCGAAGCCGATCACCGCACCGAGCGCGACGGCCGTACCGAGGTTCAGCGCCGCCTGAACGATGCCGACGGTCACGACGAGCCTCCCGGCCCGCACCCGGGCGTCTTGCAGTCGCCCTCCTCCTCGATCTGAACGGTGGTGTGCTCGACCTTGAGCCGCTCGGCGAGCCGGGCGTGAATCGCGCATAGCGCATCGCCGTGCGCCGTGCCGGGCGCGAGGTTCGCGTGCAGGGTGACCGTCGGCCGCTCGCCGGTCATGGTCCAGACGTGCACATGGTGAACCCCGATCAGTCCGGGAACGTTTCCGAGCAGTTCCGCCTCGATGTGCGACACCTCGAACCCTGCGGGGACACCTTCCAGCAGCACATCCGCCGATTCGCGGGTAATGGCCCAGGCGGAGCGCAGGATGAGCGCCGATATCAGCAGAGAGAGCAGCGGATCGGCAAGCGTCCAGCCGGTGAAGAGAATGATGAGCGCGGCGACGCTCGCGGCTACGGAGCCGAGCAGATCGCTCATCACATGCGCCCGCGCGCTACGCTCGTTCAACGACAGCCCGCCCGAGAGCACGAGCAGCGCGACGAGGTTCGCGACTCCGCCAAGCACCGCAATTCCGAGCATCAACTGTCCATTGACCACGGGAGGATGCAGCAGCCGCCGCACCGCCTCGTACACCACCCACAGCGTCAGCAGCAGCAGCAGCTGCCCGTTGACGAATGCCGCGAGCGGTTGGTAGCGGCGATGACCGTACGTGCGTCGTGCATCGGCGGGGCGCCGCGACGCGCGCACGGCAACGATCGCCAACACGAGCGCAGCCGAGTCGGCCAGCATGTGCGCCGCTTCGGCAAGCAGCGCGATCGAGTTCGCGAGGTACCCGCCGACCGCTTCCACGAGCGTGAAGGCGGCGAGAATGATGAGCGCCGCGACGAGGCGCTGTCCGCTGCGCTCGTGCCCATGGTCGTGGTGATAGCCGTGGGCGGCGTGCGCATCGTGCGCATCGTGCGCATCGTGCGCGTCGTGCGCGTCGTGCGCGTCGTGCGAATGCCAGGAGTGATCGGCTTCGCTGTGAAGATCGTGCGTCACGTCTGTGCTCGTCCCCGGCAATCAGCTCTGCGACCTCAGTATACCATACCCCCTACCCTATACGGAGGGATCGGGCGGCGCGATCCATCCCAGGCCGCTGCAACATATCGTTGTCACACTGCACGGTGGCGGACCCACCACCGCGGCCGGAAAATCGTAAAGGGTCCGGCGGCCCGGTGCACCCCGGCCCGCCCAAGGTTGCGTTAATTCCCGCCTGCATCGGTCGTATTATCGGGTGGTGGGCGCTCTGGCGCGGAGGTGACTGATATGAAAGTCGGATTCATCGGACTGGGACACATGGGTACGCCCATGGCGGCCAACCTGTTGCGGGCCGGACACGAGCTGACGGTATTCAACCGCAGCCCGGAAAAGCGCCGCGCCCTCATCGACCTGGGTGCCCGGGCGGCCGAATCGGTGGCGGAAGCCTGCAACGGCCAGGTCGTCATCACCATGCTCGCCGATGACAGCGCGCTGCGGCGGGTGACACTGGGGGAGGACGGTATCCTCGAGAAGCTCCACCCGGGCGCGACGCACGTTTCGATGAGCACGATGAGCGTCGAGCTCATCCGCGATCTCACACAGGCGCACCAGCAGGCCGGACAACAGTTCGTTGCCGCGCCCGTCTTCGGGCGCCCCGAAGCCGCCGTGGCCGCGAAGCTTTTCATCGCCGCCGCCGGTGCCCCGGCAGCCCTCGAGCTCTGCCAGCCACTCTTCGACGCCATCGGGCAGAGGACTTTCCCATTCGGTACGGAACCCGCGGCTGCCGCTCTCGTGAAGCTCGCCGGCAACTTCATGATCGCGGCCACCATCGAGACACTCGGCGAAGCTCTGTCGCTCGTCTCCAAAGGGGGGATTGAGCCGGGGGCCTTCGTGGATCTGCTGACCTCGACACTGTTTCCTGCGCCGGCTTACCGAACCTACGGCACATTGATTGCGCAGAGCAACTTCCAGCCGGCCGGGTTCGCTGCCCCGCTCGGATACAAGGACGTCCGCTTGCTGCTCGCGGCGGCGGAATCGCTGCGCGTTCCCATGCCGATCGGGAGTCTGCTGAATGACCGCCTCCTGCGCCTGCTCGCACAGGGAGGCGAGAGCCTGGATTGGTCCGCCATCAGTCAGCTTGCGGCTGCTGATGCCGGTCTGCCACGCATCGGGCGCTCTTGAGAGCGCGCCAGGCTCGTCCTTGCCGCAAGCTGCCTGATAACTCCGCGCGGCTGCGTTCACCGCGCCAATCACACCGGTCGTCGCGGGGCCCGGTCAGCGGCAATCTTTGATGATTCATACTCGCGCTCATGGCGGCGCCAAGTCCGGCGCGCCATGCCGGCGCAATTGATCCGGCGCTCGGCGAGCAATCCAGCTCGCGTCGTCGCTCGAGGAGGTTTATTTTCTATGTGGAATAAAGCGCTCGCTGCGGTCTTGACGGTCGGTGTGATAGCGACGACCGCTTCGGTAGGGTCGTTCGCGAGTGAGACTTCGGGGGCCGCCGTCACGAAGTACATGCGCACCGCGAAGGTCAGTCTGCAGGAAGGATTGAAGGCCGCCGAATCCGAGGGGAAGCCGATCTCCGGTAAGTTCGAGGTGAATGACGGACAATTGCAGCTCGCCGTCTACACCGCGAAGGACGGGAAGTTCTCCGAGGTCCTCGTCGATCAGAAGACCGGCAAGGTGGCGAAAAGCGAGGCCATCACCGAGGGCAATGACCTCGCGGATGCCCAGAAACAGATGGAGGCGTACAGCAAGTCGACGACATCACTGAAGAATGCCGTCAGCCAGGCGGAGCTTGCCAACCCCGGATATCAGGCGGTCAGCGTGACTCCCAGGCTCAGTAATGGGCGCCCCGTTGCCGTCATTTCACTGGTGCAGGGAACGCAGGTCAGGTCCATCGCGGAACCCCTGACGTGAGACTGACGCGCCGATAGGCCTGAACCACACCGCAGTGGTACGCTGCGGCTGTGGTTCGGTTGGCTCATCGTCGCCTGATTATCCTCATCGTGCTCGTGTGCCAGGTGGCAACTGCCGCGGGTACGCCCATGGCGCACGCGCCGACGGTCGTAAACCACGACCCCGCGCATACCCACTGCGCGGAACACGCACAACCTGACGCCTCGGGCGGCATGGACCCAACGTCCATGCCCCGCAGTGACCCTGCCCGGCACTCGGGCTCTTGTGACCGAGGCTGTTGCCAGTGCCCCTGTGCGCAGGCCCCGGCTCTGGCGCGCGCGGTCGAAGTTTTCTCGGCGAGCGCTCCTCTGCCCGTGACCGTTCCTTACCGCGTACTGGACCTGGCGCAGGTCGCTACCGTTTTCTTTCGACCTCCCATCTGATCGTCGCGAGTCGGCTCTCGAGCGCAGCTCATTGACTCTGGACTCACATCCAGAGTGGAGAGTTGCGCGCCGTCCTCACTCCGCGAGTCATGGGGTCCATCATGCGAAACGTTCATCCAGGGCGATGGCGCGCGCCGCAGCTGTCACGGCGTCGCTTCGTGCAGGGCATCGCCGGCGGCGCCGTGCTGCTTTCCTCCCTGCGCACGATGACTTCTGGAGCGATGCCGGGTGACCGCTCGGTTCTGACGGGACCTGATTTCGATCTCACGATCGATGAAGCCGCCGTCAACTACACGGGACGCCACCGGACCGCCACCGCCGTGAACGGCCAGGTGCCGGGGCCGCTGCTGCGCATGCGTGAGGGCGAGACGGTGACGATCCGGGTCACGAACCGCCTGCGCGCGCGCACTTCCATTCACTGGCACGGCATGATCGTACCCGCGGACATGGATGGGGTGCCGGGGGTGAGCTTTGCCGGCATCGACCCCGGCCGCACGTTCGTTTATCGGTTCCGCGTGAATCAGTCCGGAACCTACTGGTACCACTCGCATTCGCGCTTCCAGGAGCAGACGGGCCACTACGGCCCCATCGTCATCGAGCCTCGACACGGTGAGCGCCACCGCAGCGATCGTGAGTACACCGTGCTGCTTTCGGACTGGAGCGATGCCGATCCGGAGTGGCTCTACGCGACACTCAAGCGCCAGAGCGATTATTTCAACTTCGGCAAGCGCACGGTGGGCGACCTCTTCGAAGACGTGCGTGCCCATGGCCTCAAGGAGGCCATGGCGGACCGCGCCACGTGGGGTCAGATGCGCATGGATCCGACCGATCTCGTCGATGTCGGCGGCGCGACCTACACCTACCTGATGAACGGCGCCACGCCGGTCGGCAACTGGACGGCTCTCTTCCAGCGCGGTGAGCGCATCCGGCTGCGCTTCATCAACGGCTCCTCGATGAGCTTTTTCGACGTGCGCATTCCGGGACTCACGCTCACGGTCGTGGCCGCAGACGGCCAGGACGTCGAGCCGGTCACCGTCGATGAATTCCGTATCGGCGCCGCCGAGGTGCTCGATGTCATCGTGTCACCGAGCGCCGAGCAGGCCTACACGATCTTCGCGCAATCGATGGATCGCTCGGGTTACGCGCGCGGCACGCTGGCACCGCGAGCCGGCATGACGGCCGAGGTTCCGCCGCTCGACCCACGCGCTCCCCTCACCCTGCGTGACATGGGTATGGGTCACGACATGGCCGGAATGGGTGACAAGGGTATGGGTCACGACATGGCCGGCATGCATCACATGGACTCGGGATCGCAGGGTGCGGCGTCCGCGCGATTCGGCCCCACGGTGGACATGGTGGCGATGCAGGCCAGCCCGCGGCTCGATGACCCGGGCCCCGGTTTGCGCGGCAACGGCCGGCGCGTGCTGACTTACGCGGACCTGCACACGCTCGGCGGCCCGATCGACGAACGCAGCCCGGGACGGGACATCGAGCTGCACCTCACCGGCCACATGCAACGCTTCATCTGGTCCTTCAATGGCCAGAAGTTCTCCGAGGCGGAGCCCATGCATTTCAACTTCGGCGAGCGGCTGCGCATCGTGCTGGTCAACGACTCGATGATGTCCCACCCGATTCACCTCCATGGCATGTGGAGCGAGGTGGAAGCGGATGACGGGGCTTTCCTCGTCCGCAAACACACCGTCACGGTGCAGCCCGCGCAGCGCCTGAGTTACCTCGTCACGGCCGATGCGCTTGGCCGCTGGGCCTATCACTGCCACCTCCTCTATCACATGGAGGCCGGGATGTTCCGTGAGGTGGTGGTCGCGCCTGCCGGGGACTCCCCGGGCGAGCAACACTCATGAGAGTGGCTGCAGCTATGCTGCTCGGTTGGACGAGCGCGCTGCTGTGCAGCAGTCCGGTGCCCGCGCAGACACAGGATGCAAACGCGCCGAGCGATACCGGCCACGTCGCACCCGCGCCGCCCGAGACTCCGATGTACGACATGTCGAAGCGCGAGATGACACAGATGATGGAGATGAATGATGCCGCCGCGCTCGGTAAGCTCCTCGTGGATCAGCTCGAGTGGCGCGATGGCGACGGTACCAACGGCCCGGCCTGGGATGCACAGGCCTGGTACGGGACCGACTACAACAAGCTATGGTTCAAGACCGAAGGGCTGCGCGTCGACGGTGTAACTGAAGATGCTCGAGCGGAGCTCCTCTGGGATCGTATCTTCAGCCGCTGGTGGAGCGTTCAGGCTGGCGCGCGCTACGACTTCGGCAACGGCCCTTCTCGGGGTTGGCTGGCGCTTGGCGTCGAAGGCCTTGCGCCTTACTTCTTCGAGATCGAGGCGACCGCCTACGTCGGCGATGCCGGGCGCACCGCGGCCAGGTTCCGCGCGCAGTACGATCTGCTTTTAACCCAGCGTCTTATTCTGCAACCGGAGCTCGAGGTGAATGCCTACGGCAAGGATGACCCCGCGAGGCAGATTGGGGCCGGCTTCTCGGACCTGCAGCTCGGGTTGCGGTTGCGGTATGAGATCCGTCGCGAGTTCGCACCCTATGTCGGGATCGCGTGGTTCCGTCGCCTCGGCAAGACGGCCGACCTCGTGCAGGCTTCGGGACAGGACCCAAGCGTTCTCCAGGCCGTTGCCGGTATCCGGTTCTGGTTCTGAAAGCCGCCCGCTGCGGCAAGGGAGGGTTCTCGATGAGCGTAACGAAATGGTTCACCGGCGCCGCTCTTTTTTTGCTGGTCGCGACGGCGCACGCGCACGCGCATCTCACCGCTGCGGTTCCGGCCGAGGGCAGTGCCGGTAAGGCACCCGAGCACATCGTGCTCACCTTCTCCGAGTCGGCACGCATCACTGCATTGAGCCTGCAGCGCGAAGGTGAAGAACCCCGCAAGCTCGCGCCCCTGCCTGCCGAAATGGCTGCTCGCATTACTATCCCCCTGCCCAAGCTCCTTCCCGGTAAGTACACCCTCAGCTGGCGAGCCGTTGGCGATGATGGCCACGTCGTGCCCGGGACACTGCACTTCACGGTACTCGAGTCGTCCGCGAGCGGCGGTGGCGGCGGCTGACGAATGTCCGTCGATGTCCTGTCGGTCACCCTGCGGGCGCTCGGCTTCCTGACACTCTTCCAGGCGGCCGGGATCGTTCTCTTCCTCGCTTTTCGCGAGCAGGAGCTCCCGAATACCGAGCGATCACTGCGCCGGATCGGAATCCTGGCAGCGCTCATCGCTGCCGCCTTCCTGATCGCTCAGTATTTCCTCGAATCCGGCCGCATGAGTGGCGAGCTCGGCGGCATGCTCGACCCGACGTTACAGGCCATCGTCATGCGCTCGGCAGTGAGCGTTACGCTCTCGTGGCGGTTACTCGGCCTGCTGCTGATCGTGGGGGGTCTGCGGCGCGGCGGGACCGGCGGAGGCATCGCTGGGGTCATCGGGGTGGTCCTTCTCCTAGCCTCTTTCACCTTGGTCGGGCACACCTCGAAAGATACGCTGCGATGGCTCCTGAGTCCGGTACTGCTGGCGCATCTTTCAGTGGTAGCTTTCTGGTACGGGTCACTGCTGCCCCTTTATCTCGTCAGCGCGCACGAGCCGCCGCAGACGGCGGGATCGGTCGTTCAACAGTTCTCCGCGCGCGCGGTCTGGCTGGTGCCGGCACTGCTGCTCGCGGGCCTCATCCTCGCAACGGTGCTGCTGCCGAACCTGGCAGCATTGCGCCGCCCCTACGGGGAGCTGCTCATCGCAAAAGTGGTTGGGTTCTGCGCGCTCATGCCGTTGGCGGCGTTGAACCGATGGCGTTTTGGACCGGCGCTGCAGCGCGGCGATCTTGTCGCGGGGCACCGCTTCCGACTGACGGTTGCCATGGAATTCGCGCTACTGGCGACGATTCTGTGCGTGACCGCGGTGATGACGACCTTCTACTCTCCGGAGGGTTAGTCAGTGCTTCAACTGCGCCCGGTAGCGTCATCAAATCAGAGACTTGCGTGATGTTGGAATCTCGCTCGCCACCGTCTGCTACCGTTTTGCTACCACTCGCGGAGAAGAGCAAAGCAGCAGCCTTCTCGCCTGCGTTGGAAAGGGCTTCCGGCCACGCGTCCGCGTACTGATCCATCGTGAAGGCGACCGAGTGGTGACCCATGAGCGTCTGCACCGTCTTCGCGTTCTCGCCTGACTGGATCAGGGCAGTGGCGTAGGGGTGCCGGAGCATGTGCGGCGTGCCTGTGACCGCGACGCGTTTCGGGTGGTTCTCATCGGGTGCCGTCGCCGCGAGCAGCGGAAGCCAGCGACGCGTTCGCCAGTTCGCGTATTCAACCTCGCCGCCCTCGGGCGAGGTGAACACCAGCCGGCCATCCTCGCGGGGGCGGAGCACGATGCTGACTTTGTTGAGGCTCGCATAGCGCCCCTTGAGGAGATCGCGCAGCGCGGTGGGCAGTGGGATCGACCGCCCCGCGTTCTGAGTCTTGAGCGGAGCCCAAGCGCCATGCGTGAACTGCTCCCGCACCTCCAGCACACCTCGCTCGAGGTCGACCAGAAGCGGAAGTACGAGCGTCCCTGATAGCGGTCATCCGGATGCGACTAAGCGGATCAACGCGTGAATTCGCTGAAGCCAGCCCATTGAAGATCGCCGGCACCTCACTCTTCCCGTTCGTAGACGATCAAGTGCAAGGGTCATGGCCCCCTGATGCCGAACCGCCGCATGCCTAGTTTTCGCAGAGAAGTCCCGGGGACTTGATGGCTCCGGTTCGCTGCTGCTGGCCGCTGAGCTGCTGGGGTGGCATCTACCAAACTGTAGTCGCAATCCTCGACGTTAGGATGCCCTTCGTCACACGGGAGCAGCAGGAAGGCATGTCCTTGAGTGTCGCTATTCGTCGTAGGAACACCGACTGGCACGCCCAGTCCACCAATCTCACCACGATCATTGATAGCCATGGCATATACCAGAGTGAGCCCGGAGTTCTGAGAAATCAGCGCGTTCAGGTCCACGATAGAGCCGTCTTCCCAGAGAAATGCGTGCCAGGTGTTGTTATCGCAGGACACCGAAACGCCTCCGACCTGACCCTTGGAGCTGATTGACCAGGCTTCGCTAAAGCAGTCTCCTGGAAGACTACCAAGGTTAGTAACGACAGCGTCCTTCCACAGCGCTGCATTCGACGAACCATCTGGAAAAACGGCAGCTCCGGCAATTTCCCCGCGGTCGTTGATCACGTTCGCGAACTGGAAGCTGCCTCCGACTCCTCTTGTACTCATGTCAATTAGCTTCCCATGGTCCCACAGAAATGGATGGCAACCACCCGTCCCAGTGAGGCAGGCTGCCGGGTCATCCGCTACGCTCGATGCCCCGATAACCTGGCCGCGATCATTGAGGCCGTTCGGGCCTCCAACGACGCCTCCTAGGGTGCCGAGATCTACCATCCTGCCGTCTTCCCAAAGGAATGGGTCTTGAGGCGGGAAGCCGGTGACGGGATTCGGTATCGAGTTCGTGTACGAAAACCCGGCCACTTGGCCGCGTCTGTTCACGAGCGATGCGAAAGCATCCGGACCACCCAGAGTACCCAGATCTTGCATGGCCCCGTTTTGCCACAGAAAGGCCCGCGTTTGTGTTCCACAAGTGGGACACTGCGAATCGGGTGCGGTGAAGACGGCATCGAAGATGGAGAACGGATCAGGAACGTCATTCAATGCAAAGCCAACTACTTGACCTCGGGCATTAATGGCCTGTGCTCCGCTCTGATTTCCTCCCAGCGTGCCCAAGTCCAATATCTGCCCGTGCTTCCAAACGACCGCTCGAAGCTCCCTGAAGCCCATGAGAGGATCGATCTCGCCGATTTCTGAATTACCAGCGATTTCCCCGCTCGCGTTAATCCATATGGCGTTACTGCAATTGCCGCCCGGAAGGGTACCAAGGTCGTGTGAGGTCCCCTTCTTCCATTCAAGCGCGTGGTAAACGAAGTTACCTGGCCCACAGGGGAAGGGGTTGAATTGCGGCGGGATAGGATTGGGCGTCTCCGCTGCACCCACGGCAGTTCCATCGTTGTTTAGGAAACCAGCCATAAAGTTGAAGACGCTACCGGGCCCCCCAAACGTCCCCAAGTCGATCAGCTTGTAGTGATGGTGCTTTTTGTGTGCAACTCCGTGCTCGGTCTCGGCACCAGCGGTCTGACGCTGCTCCTGCGCGACGACCGAAGTCGAGATTGCCAGCGCGAACAGCGTAGTGACGAGAATCCAACTGCAAGAGCATATTTTCATGGTTGTCTCCTCGGAACTGAGTGTGCCTCTGGACGCACCTTCCCCTGACAGTTAAGAGCCCAGGACTCAGATTGCGGGTACCCCAAAAATCGGGGTCGAAATTGGCGGGGGCTAGTTGTCCGTTGGGGAACTACCTTCGGGCAGGGCAGCGCAGGCGGCGGTTCCAGGAGGAGCAACGTTCGCGAAACTGGCGGCGCGGATGCGCTGCTCGAACTGCGGGAAGAGAGTCGCGGAAGTGGTCGAGTGGCAAGACCGAGGCCGCGCGGAATGGCGAAGGAATAACGAAAGCGCCGCCCACAAAGGGCGGCGCTCTCGTCTGAGCGATCATCCGCTGCTCGCTAGTGCATAGCTCAGCTGCGGTTTGCTGTCAGTCGCAGTGGGGATTGTGGTCATTACATGGAATCAGTAGCACCAGGTGACCTAGGTCAGCATCATCGTTTGGCGTAAATCCGATGGGCGCCGCCTTCGCGAGGATTTCACCGCGATCATTGATGTTGAATGCATTGGTCAACTGAACGCCGGATCCAGGAGAGATGAGGGTGTTCAGGTCCACCATGGGACCATCGTCCTCCCAGAGAAACGCGTGCAGGAAATTGTGGCAGTCGGACGATCCGCCCACGACTTGCCCGCGGATATTCAGGCCACGCCCGCGGCTGCACGGATCTCCGGGGACCGTTCCGAGATCGCGAATCTTGCCATTGATCCAGACAACGGCATCGTGAGTTTGACTGCCCGAAGGGCCTGCAAGATCCGCGGATCCAACAACGACTCCCTTGTCGTTCAGCCAGATAGCCTCCGAGTTATCTCCGCCGAGCGTTCCCAAGTCGGTCATCACCCCTTTGTCCCAGAAGAATGCATGACATCCGGGACCTACTGATGCGAGGACCGGGAAATCGCACGCGGCTGGATTTGCGGCCACGCTCGATTGGCCGATGATTTGAAGCCGATTGTTCACACACTGCGCAAAACCGTTCGTACCCCCAAGTGTTCCAAGGTCAACCATTTCCCCTTTCTGCCAGAGGAACGGATCAACA
>Ga0306920_100002377_pt1 | contig 23809 bp, 21 predicted proteins | sample flu12Cox44000170_FD_204666 | JGI IMG/M metagenome (GOLD analysis project Ga0306920, IMG submission 204666) | Lab enrichment of tropical soil microbial communities from Luquillo Experimental Forest, Puerto Rico - flux4day.12C.oxic.44.000.170 (v2)... | ecosystem: Environmental > Terrestrial >...
GGGCAGAGCGGGTGGGGCTTTGGGGAGCAGCCCTTGCTGAATCTTGCGGGCGAGGCTGAACTCCTCGGCGCGCGCGTGCACCACTCGCTCCGCCTCCCGGCGCTCGATGAACTGGGCGATCTGGCTGCCAAGGTTGGTCACCAAGGGGAACAGATCCCCGTCCGGCTGCCGGAGGTCGGGACTGAAGAACTCCAGAACGCCGAGGGTGTTCGCGTCGCTCCTCAGGGGGAAGGCCAGGGCGCCGCACAGCTCATTCCGCCGGGCCGCCACTGAGCGGGGGATCAGTGCCTCCGCAACCCAGGCCGGCTCCCCCGTGCCCCAGGCCCGGCCGGGCAGGCCTTCGTCGCGGGCGAAGGTAATCTGCCGGCTGAACCGCTCAAACTCGGTGACCTCGCTGCCGGGGACGTGCCAGACCGCGGCGCAGCGGAGGACATCGGCCGCGGCGTCCACCTGCCAAAGCACGCCCAGGTCGCAACGCAAGGTTTCGCCGACCGTTTGCAGGATTGGCACCGCGGCTTCCTCCAGGCTGACGGAGCAGGCCAGGGCGCGGGTGACGGCGCGCACGGCCGCCAACCGCCGCTCGCTCCGCTTGCGGGTGGTGATTTCGCGGCCGATCGCCGACGCGCCCGTGATGTGCCCCGCCGAGTCCGCCATCGGGGAGATGTTCAGCGCGATCTCGATCCGCGTGCCGTCTTTCCGCAGCCGTACCGTCTCAAAGTTCTCGACGCGCTCGCCCCGCTTGAGCTTCTCCAGCAGCACCGGCACCTCGCCGGCGCGCTCGGGAGGGACCAGCAGCAGGATGGGCCGGCCCACGACCTCAGCCGCCGCGTAGCCATACATCTTCTCCGCAGCCCGGTTCCAGGTCAGGATGATGCCGTTCAGGTCCTTGCTGAGGATGGCGTCCTCGGAAGACTCGATGATAGCGGCCAGGCGCGAGCGCGTCTCCTCCGCCCGCTTGCGCTCGGTGATGTCCGCGATCGCACTGAGCACGAACAGGCCTTCCGCCATGTCGATCGGCGTGAGGCCGATTTCCACCGGGAACTCGCTGCCGTCCCGGCGCCGGCCATACAGGTCGCGCCCGCCTCCCATGTCCCGCACGGTTGGGTGGGCGAAGAAGCCGGCGCGGTACAACGGGTGCCCGTCCCGGAAGCGGTCGGGCACCAGCAATTCCACCGGCTGCCCCAGCAGCTCGCCGCGACCGTAGCCGAACATCTTCTCCGTCTGCGCATTTACCAGGACGATCCGGCCTGCGCGGTTTATCATCAGCATGCCGCTGGGAGCCGACTCCACCACCATGCGGAAGCGCTCCTCCGCCCGCTTGCGCTCGCTGATGTCGCGCGAGATGCCGATCACGCCGATGACGTTCCCCTGGGCGTCCTTGTACGGCCCCTTGGTGGAGAGGTAGGTGCGCGTGACGCCGGCGGCGGCGCCGACGTCCTCATAGGTCTGGACCGCCCCGGTCGCCATGATGCGCCGGTCGGCCTCCATGATCGAACGTGCCGTCTCGGGCGAGAACAGCTCCGTGTCATCCTTGCCGATCACTTCCGCCACGGTCTTGCCCAGGAAGCGCGCGCCCGCGGTGTTGATCATCAGGTAGCGCCCCTGGCGGTCCTTGACGAAGACGGCATCGGTGGTGCCTTCGATGACGGCATGCAAGAGGTCGTAACTCTGCCGGAGCGACTCTTCCGCCTGCTTGCGCGGGGTGATGTCCGAGCAGATCCCGTGCATGCGTGTCGGCTGGCCGGCATCGTCATACAGCATCCGTCCCCGGCCGCCCATCCAGCGAAGGCTCCCATCGGCACAGACGGAGCGATATTCGATCTCGTAATCCGTCACCTCCGTGAGAGCGCTGCGGATCGCCTGGAGGACCTTATCTCGGTCCTCGGGATACACGCTCTCCAGGAAGGCCTCGAACGTGCCGCCGAACGTGCCCGGAGCCAGGCCATGGATCGCCTCCAGGTTGTCCGACCAGCACACCTTTCCGGTGTTTCGGTCCCAATGCCAGGTCCCCACGCGAGCCGCTTCCAGGGTGAGGCGCAATTCGTCCCGGCTTTGCCGCGCCGCCTCCTTCGCCCCCTCGCGCTCGATCGTGACGGCGCCCAGGACCAGCGTGGTGACGGCCACAACGCCCATAAAGACCTGCACCAGGATCAGGCTCTCATGGGTGGTCGGGGCGGCGAACGGGCCGTAACCGCGCACCGTGCCCCAGATCGCCATGCCCGAGGCCACGAACGTCATCAGGGTGGCGGCAGGATGGCCGAAGCGGAGTGCCGCCCAGATCGCGAAGGGGAATACGGTATAAGCCAGCGGGTGAAAGGAAAAGAGGGCGGTCGGCCCGGAGAACACTAACAGGCTCACGGCCACCAGGGCCAGCAGCAGGGCGCCGGCCTCGGCGGCCCGCCGCGGCCGCCACGGTATGCGCCGCCAGCCGGCCCAGGTGAGCAGCAGTGGGGCGACCACCAGGTCTCCCATGGCGTCCCCCAGCCACCAGACGCTCCACAGCACCGGGTAGGCCGTCCAGGGCTTCACGCCCCCCAAACACAGGCTGGTCGCCCCGATGGTGGCGCTCACCATCGTACTCACCCCCGCGGCCAGAACTACCAGGCTGAGCACATCTTTGACCCGTCCCAGCGCAGGGTCGAACATGGCCAGGTGGCGCAGCAGCCAGGCGCCCACCAGCGCTTCCAGGGTGTTGCCGAGAGAGATGCCCACCGCTGTGGCGAGAGGGGCGGTGGTGGTGGCGTTCGCCAGAAAGGCCCCGAGTGCGATGCCCGGCCAGGCCCGATACCCGAACACGAGGAGGGCGGCCAGCGCGATGCCCGTCGGCGGCCACACCGCCGTTACCTGTTCGGCCACGAACGCCATCGACAGGCCAACCTTGGCCGCGCCGAAATAGACCGCGGCAAGGAGGGCCATTTGCACCGGGTAGAAGACCCTTCCCCAGGGCAAAACGGTTTTCTCGTGAGAACGCCTTTGGATGTGCAGCGGATGCGCTCGTACGGGTAGGTCCTTGTCATGGGGGCCAATCATGGTGGGCGATCCTTTCGAAGCCACCTTCAGGGAAGGTATCTGGCAACGACTCTTCTTATTACTCCTTTATCAAATCCTCATAAAATTCTCATAAAATTCTAATAAAACGATTTCAGCGTAATTGAGGCGTTGGTAAAATGCAAGTCGGAAAACTGCAACCTGGGAACGATTTATTTAATGTGGCAACAGGAGACGCTCGTGCACCTGGAGACGTTGAGAACCCGTGACCTCGACGAACTGGCCGAGGGGTTCCACCGGTGGAACCTTCGCTTCCGGCAGCTCGGGGCCGGGTCGTTCCGAGGCGAACTCAAATTCCTTGAACTCGGAGGTATCCAGATCGTGCGGGTATCCTGCAACCGCAGGATTCATGCCCAGGGATCCCCTCCCCCCGGCAACTTTGGGTTCGCTCCCGTGTTGCCGAGAAACGAAGGCGCCCTCTGGCGAGGCCGGCGCTGCAAGACGGGCCAGGTCGTCGTGATCGATCCGGGTCAGGAATGCGAACACATTACCACCACCGACTACGAGTTCCTCGGCCTGAGCCTGGACGGGGACTTCTTTCGGGAGTGCGCAGCCGTGCTTGGTGAGTTCGACCTGGAAGAGCGGTTGGCCAGACGCGTCGCCGTCACCTCCAATCCGGCGAGTTGCTGCGCCCTGGGGGCTCACCTCAGGGAATTGGTCGATCGGGTCGAAGCCCGGCCCGATCTGTTCCTCCGGCCCCAGACCAGGCAAGCGGTCGAGCAGGAGTGCGTCCGCCGTGTGGTGGAGGTGATTGCCCAGGGCATCGGGGATTGCGGAACCGAGTGCTGGTCCTCCAGCCGGGAGCAGCTGTTTCGCCGGGCCGACGAACATATGCGGCCCTGCCTGGGAGGGTCCCTGTCCCTGCTCGACCTTTGCCGAGAACTCGGCGTGAGCGAGCGGACGCTGCACTATGCGTTCCGGGAGGTTCGTGGCCTGACCCCGATGGCCTATTTCAAGGCGGTTCGGCTCAATGCGGTCCGTCAGGAGTTGAAGACCGCCGCCGCAGACTGGGCGACCGTGAGGGAGATCGCCCAGCGCTGGGGCTTTTGGCACCCCGGGGAGTTCGCCGCGGCTTACCGGCGGCTGTTCCGTGAGCTGCCCTCCCAGACGCTCAACGGGTAGCCGATGGGCCGCTTCAGGGAAGGCCACCGATCACTCGGCAGGGAGTAGTGAAGGGTCCGGGCGGGCACTGCGATGAGCAACCAGCGCGTCGTACAGGTAGACTAACTGAGAGGCAGTCCCCCAGGTAGGCCAGAGCCTTTTCTCTATCCGGCGTATCATCCAAACGGGGACATTCCTTGTTCCCGTCTGGGGCATTGCAGCTTGAATACAATCTTCTCGCTACGGGTTCTGCAAAGACTGAGCGTTCCTTCGTCTCGCAAAAGACAACCCTGATTGTACCCTGGGGCAAACCCTTTGCAAACAGTCCCACCGCTCAATGCAGCTTGCGCGGTCAGCTCGCCTTCCGACGAGCGGAATACAATTCGGACAACGGGCATAGAAAAAGGTCCGGCAGATGGTAAAATTGTTTGGTGAAAGTGCCCAAAGCTCAGCTGTCATCTCCAATCGGTCCCTCAACTCGTTGGGGGGTGTCCCCCAACTTTTGGCGGAACCTCGATTTTCGTCGTCGCAAGTTGAGATTTCTCTACCAGGTAGGTATATCCGGGGGTTCCGTCAAGTGGTTGGCGGAACCTCCTATTTTGGCGGAGTTGGCGGAACCGTTTACTTGCCGTTTTCGGCGTCCGAAATGCTAACCACCTTGGTCAGGGTCACTCCCGTGTTGGAGCGGATGCGGATGGGGAACTCGCCCAGGCGGAGGACGCGGGCTTTCCAGAGCACCATGGTCTGGGCCTGGTCGTCGCTGGAGGCGGCGACGGGCTGGACGCGTTTGCCTTCAACCCGCTCCATGCTGTCAGGGAGTTCGAGAGTGAGGGATTGGCCCGGGGCGGCGTCTGTGACCATGGCGGCAACGGTAAACACCTTGCCCGGCTCGAAGGAGCCTCCCAGGATGACGTTGAAATTGCCTTCGCTGGCCGGGCCGTAGGCGATGCCTTCGCCGTAGGCATAACCCATTTCACGTTTGCCGCCGGCCTTGATCTCTTTGGGGTCCCAGTAGACGGCCATTGCGGAATCGCCCATGGCCTGCGTCACCTGCATGTTCCATTGATCTTTGAAGGCCCCGTGGCGGGTGAGGATGACGCGATTGGGCTTCTCGATGCCGCCCCCCAGGTTCAGGGTCAAATGGGCAACAAAGCCGGGGTTAGCCAGGTTCGGCCGCTGCAAGACCTGGACGTAATCCGGCAGCTGCTTGTCCTTGAGCTCGATGCCGTCGAGGATTTTTTTGGGAAAGTTGGGGGCGGCAAAGAGGGCGCCGTCGTTATCGATGATATAGGTATCAAAGTAGGGCCGCAGGCCGACCTTGTGCGCCTGCTTGCCCTTGTTCTCGACCTGGTAGCGGACCAGGACGGAATTCATCAGCCTTTTGGCGCCATTCTTCGCCGGCCGCGTCGGCACCACTTCCGCGGTCATGGTGATGCGCAGGTCGTTGATTTTCCAGATGCTCATGAAGCCCTTGCGGGGTTTGCCGCCCGCAGTTTTGGGCAGAGGCCCATTGTTCACCTCAAACTGGCCGCCGTTGCCGGGAAACACGAATTGCCCATCCACCTGCAGGATGGTGTAATGGCTCAGGTGCAGAGTCCGGTTCATGGCGTCGCGAATCTGTATGTTCAGGTTTCCCGCCGGCTGATACTGGATCCGCTGGGTGGGATCGATGGGCAGCACCGGCTCGACCACGGTGGCCTTCTCATCGTGAATCGTCACCCGCACCGCGGGCCGTGGCTCCTGACCCATGCACAGAGTTATCAGGCCGAATACCACAAGACCGCTTGCCGGCCGCGACATGTTCCAATTCATGGCTGAATCCCCCGACATGAACCTTCGATGAGGTTAACAAAACAAGGACGTTCCAGGAACGGAAATACAACACAGCACCCCTCGGCAGCAAGCCTATTACTCCACAAGCATTGCGGCCACACGTGCCGCTTCCACCAGGCTAGCGGGATCGGCAATGCCTTTGCCGGCGATATCGTAGGCGGTTCCGTGAGCCACGCTGGTCCGCACTAGGGGAAGGCCGACGCTGATGTTGACCGCGTGAAGGCCCCCCAGCAGTTTCATGGGGATGTGCCCCTGATCGTGATACATGGCCACGATGCCGTCAAATTCTCCTTTGCGGGCGCGGACAAACAGCGTGTCGCTCGGCCAGGGACCGGTAACATCGAACCCCGAGTCCTGTGCCTGGCGAACCGCCGGCAGGATGAGCCTGGCTTCCTCGTCGCCGAACAAACCGCCGTCGGCGGCGTGGGGATTCAGGGCCGCCACTCCCAATCGAGGGCGACCTCCCTGCAAACGCTGCATCAAAGCATCCAAAAGTCGGATTTTTTCAAAGATCGCTTTGACCGAAAGATGTCCGAAAACTTCGGCCAGCCCCATGTGCAAGGTGACATGAACGACCGCCAGACCCAGCGGCAAATCCGGGCTCTTTGCATAGAGTGCCATGCCGAAGTCGTGCGATCCGGTGCGTTCGGCCAGGATTTCGGTGTGGCCGGGATATGGCAACCGCGCCGCCCGCAAGCCTTCCTTGTGCAAGGGACAAGTCACAATGGCGTCGGCTTCGCCGGCCATGGTCAGATCGATGGCCGTGCACAGGAATTCATATGCCGCCAGCCCGGCCTCGGCGCTGACCCTCCCCGGCTTCACCCCATCCAGCTTTTGCTTGCTGCCGGGAAGGCAAGGAATCGATTCGGCACTGGCTTCCATCTGACCCGGCTGATCGATCGAACGGATGCGGGCTTTGCCGCCAACCAGCTCCAGTGCCCGGCTCATCCAGACGGAATCGCCAACCACCACCGGCCGGCACAGGGCGCATAACTCCGCCCAGGCACGAGCAATAATCTCCGGCCCGATGCCCGCCACATCGCCCATGGTGATCAGAAGCCGCGGTTGAAGCATCATCTTGGAATTGTAGCAGGCTTTATTCTTTCCGCGCCAACCGCACAATGAATCGTTCCAGCAGCGTTCGTTCGGGAAGGGGGCTGCCACCTTTCATGCCGACGTTTACTTCCAGGAGCCAATCGTAGAGTCGTTCGGCGCGTGGCCGGCCCAGATGACGGAGTTGCTGTTCGGCGCTTTGAAGTGCGAAGGGGGGAACGCCGGCCTGTTCCAGAGCGGTGCGGAGCGTTTTGCCCTGGCCGCTCAGATAGGCGGCCTGGGCCAGACGGCGAAGCTGCATGCTGAATGCGCCCAGGATTCGCAACGGCTCCTCGCCTTGATCAAAGAGGCGCTCGAGGATGCTCAGCGCTTCCCCGGCCCGGCCGGCGGCGATGGCATCGAAAATGATCCAGGTCTTTTCCTCGCGGCTTTGTCCGACCAGCCGATCGACATCGGCCGATTCGATTTGCTGTCGTTGACCCACGAAGACGGCCAACTTTTCCAGTTCCTGGTCCAATACCCCCATCTCCTGGCCCACCAGATCCACGAGCAGGGAGGCCGCCGGACCAGCCAGTTCCTTGCCATGCCGACTGCGGCACCACGTGGTGCACCACGATATCAGTCTGTTGGTGGCCGGCGTCTTGCACGCTATGGCCGACTCATCGCCAACCAGCTTGTACAACTTGGTATTCGCCGCCCAGGTCTTGACATCCAGAACCAGAACGCCGGATTCGGGCAGGTCCCCCACCTTCTTTTCCATGGTTGCGCGAAAGCGGGTCACAAACGGATCGGCATTTTCCACCATCACCAGCCGGCGCGGATGAAAGAACGGCGCAGTTTGCAGTTCGTCGTAGACGGCTGCGAAAACTGCCTTGTCCCCCGCATGAACCGAAACGGCGCTATCATCGCTTTCATCACCCAGCGCTCGTTGGCGCAAGGCCAGCAACACTTGCCTTTTCAAAAAAGGCTCATCGCCATGAAGAACATAGAGCGGCAAAACTTTGGCCTTGCCACCGCGCTCGAGATAAGTGAGGCTATCCATAGAGTGATATTGTATCAGAGGCCGGAGCGTTGGCGTTTGCTAACCGGAGGGAATTATGAGCAATAAGTGGATGGCAGTTACAGTCCCGATGTGGCTGCTCCTGCTGGCGCCAGCGGGGCGCGGCCAGGAACTGGCCAAGGCCGTGCGCCTGGAAGCGGGCGGGCAACCGATCAACATTGGCGGCGTGGGCCATTCGGCTCCATTCCTGGCCGACATCTATGGCGACGGCAAGCTCCATTTGCTCGTCGGCACATTCTCGGAGGGACAGCTCCGCATCTACCGCAACGTCGGCACTAATCGTGACCCCAAGTTCGACGCCGAGTACGATCTTTTCCTGGACGGCAAAGCCGAGGGCACCGTCCCCACGGGTTGATGCATCGGCTTCACTCCACAGTTTGTGGATCTCGACGGCGACGGTATTCCCGACATCCTCTCCGGCTCCTGGCCCGGTCAGCTTTATTTCTTCAAGGGCCTGTGCAAGGGCAAGTTTGCCGGCAAACAGACGCTGAAGGACAAGGCCGGCAAGGACATCAAGATTCAAAGGGCTTCCACCGTCTTTGCCGTGGATTGGAACGGCGACGGCAAGCTTGATCTGCTCGTCGGCGACGTGCAGGGACGCGTGCACCTCATGCTCAACGAAGGCACCACGTCCAAGTATGCATTCAGCAAGGCCCAGGAACTGACCGTCGATGGCAAGCCGATCCAGGTTCCTCACGGCGATTCGCATCCGATCGCGGTTGATTGGGACGGCGACAAGCTGCTGGACCTCCTGGTCGGCTGCGGCGACGGCAGCGTGCTGTTTTACAAGAACATCGGCACCGCTACGGCGCCCAAGCTGGCCAAGCCACAGTCCTTGGTCCCGGCCGGAAAAGGATCGGATAAGGCCATCGGCCCCGGCATGCGTGCGAAAATCTGCGTGGTCGATTGGAATGGTTCTGGGCGTCCGGATTTGTTGGTCGGTGATTTCCGCCAGTACCAGGCCAAGATCGAGATTCCAGAGAAGGATCGCAAGGCGGTCGAGGAAGCCCGCAAGAAACAGGACGAAATTGGAAAAAGTCTGGTGGACTTGAAGAAGACTTACCGCGACGCCTTCGAAGGGCCACCCAAGAAGGAAACGCCTGAAGAAACCAAAACCCGGCAGAAGAAGCTCGCGGAGATTTCAGATAAGTACCAGGATTTCGACCAAGGACTTCAGGGTGTCTTGAGCAAGTTGGCCAAGCTCAACGGGCTCGCCAAGCCAAGCGACCGGGAACTAAAAGAAATGGCCGCGCTGCGCAAAAAGTTGGACACAATCCAGAAAAGATATATCGAGATCATGGAGGTGATTCTGCCCTATAAGGTTGGGCCTTTTGATGAACCTCCGGACAAAGGCAAAATTCGCTTGGCGAAAATCAAAGAATGCTATGGCAAGCTGTTCCAATTACAGATCGAGTTAGGCTGGCTGCAGGAGATCACGCAGCCGTATGACCCGGAACAAATGGCCGGCTCGGTCTGGTTGTATAAACGAGAGGCTCCGCGCTTGCAGAGAAAGTGATTCAATCACCACTTTGTCTGTTTGAGCGCGAAACGATGAATCGGCACACGATTGATCGTTAGCTTTCTGATCGAATTCTCCGAAAGGAAAGGACTCTCATCGGTTACTGATTCATGGTTGCGCGCTCGGAGAATCCTACCGGTGGCAAAGGGCTCTATTTCGTCGCCGGTTCAATCTTGAGAATATTGACGCGTGGCTGCGATAGATCGACTCGGACCACTTGCGGAGTGACGGCGGCGCCAACGTTGCCCGCCAGGTCAACGGCTTCAACTCGGACATAGAACTGGAACGGGATGTGCTGTGGCATTGTCCAAACGTAGCGGCCGAGATTGGCCTGCTTCTCGACGATCGCGGTCCAGGGCCCATCGGCCTTTTCACCGTAGGAAAGCGTGATCGGCTGCTGCGACAGGTTCTTGTCCTGAGCCGACCAGGTGATGATCAGCTTGCCCTTGTCGGCACCCTCGCCGACGACCACGTCTTGGAGCTGAACCACTGGCCTGGTGAGATCGACTTCGACCCAGATTTGCGGGCGGTCGCCAAGTTGTGGTGGCCGGACGCTCAGGCCGACGCCGCTCTTGGCCACGAGCGTCAGGCCGTACAGCCCTTCGCCGTTGACCTCGAAGATGACGGTGTTCTTGCCGGCTTCTTCGGGACGTGGGGGATACTTGTTCCAGCTGCGGCCGTCGGTCGTGAACCAGAGTTCCACGACCGACACGCCGGAAGGACCGACTTCTTTCAATTCGTAATTGAGGCTGATGCGCTTACTGTTGACAAGACGGCGTTCGCCGGGGCCGGGCCCGTTCCAGACATTGGCCTGGTTGTCCTGGTTCTGGGGAACAGGCTGCTGCCCGCCGCCCAGGCTCACGGTTGTGACGGCTTCGCCCCAGTTGCCGGCCCGATCGCGAGCCCGCAGGCGCACCTCCACCGGTCCATTGGACTGTGGGTTCCAGTAATGCTGGGCCAGAGCCGGATTGCGCGGCAACGGTTGCCACATGCCGCCGGCCCGGCGAAACTCCAACTGCACCGCGTCCGGCAAGCTCAGGTCCATGTTCTCATCGCGAATGTCCCAGGAAACACCTACCTCGTTGCCCCGGTTCGGCAGGGAGTTCAAATGAATGGTGGGCGGCTGGGTATCGACAATTACTTTCAGACTTGGCAGAGCTCCTTCCATGCTGGGCGGAAAAAGCCGGCCTTCCAGATCCTGGGTTTGCACGCTGAACCAGAAAAAGCCGTCGCGGTCGCTCATGAAGCGAAAATGGCGCTGCTCGGGCGGGGCATTGGCAGCCGGCTGCCAGCTTCGTCCCTGATCCGTGGACACGTACAGTTGCAGTTGCTTCAGGCGCTGTTCGGCGGGACCAGGCTGGAAGGGGATTTTGAAGTGCCGATAACGCGAATAGATGATGCCGCCCGGTTCCTGGCTGCGGGCGGACTCAGGACACGTCCACCACCCGCCGGTGACAAGCAGGGCCAGGAGCACGGACAACTTCCGCATGGGGCATTCCTTGTTGGTCTCCGGGCTATCGTCTCCGGTTCGCGGATAATGCACTCTTCTTTGGCATCGTCCGTTAAAGTGGGCAAACTTAAGCGCGATGGCGGCATCGGAGAGCAACCGAGGTTGGATCGTAGGGAAAAAATTGAAAAAAACGAAGAAATGGCGCTCGATCACATCTTATTCAGTGCTTTTTTCTTCCGATTCAATTGTCGCAAACAAGTCCGCCTGGGAAGCACTGGCCCGGCGTTTCTTTTTGCGGGGCGGGCTGGGCAGTTCCTTGTCCAGATGATGGGCTTCCAACTCGGCCAACACCTGTTTAGCGCGGTCGAGGACTTCGCCGGGGATGCCGGCCAGGCGGGCGACGTGGATGCCGTAGCTCTGGTCGGCGCTGCCGGCCGCGATCCTGTGCAGGAAAACGATGTCTTCCTGCCATTCGCGGACAAGGACGTTGTAATTGCGCAGACCCGGCAGGGTCTCGGCCAGCTGGGCCAGCTCATGGTAATGCGTGGCAAAGAGCGCCCGGCAGCCGACCTGGTTGTGCAGGTATTCGGTGATGGCCCAGGCCAGCGAGACACCGTCGTAGGTGCTGGTGCCGCGGCCGATCTCGTCGAGGATCACCAAACTCTGGGGACCGGCATTGTTGAGGATGTTGGCCGCCTCGGTCATTTCGACCATGAACGTGCTGTGTCCGCGGCCCAGCTCATCACTGGCGCCGACGCGGGTGAAAATGCGGTCCACGATACCGATGCGGGCGGAACGGGCCGGCACGAAGCTGCCCATCTGGGCCAGGAGAGTCAGCAGAGCAACCTGGCGGATGAACGTGCTTTTGCCCGACATGTTCGGCCCCGTGATGAGCCAGAGCAGGCCGTTGTCCGGATCGAGAACAACATCATTGGGCACGAACGTTCCGGGGGGCAAGAGTTGTTCCAGGACGGGGTGCCGGCCATCGCGGATTTCGAGCACCTGCCCGTCGCACAATTGCGGCCGGACATACTGGCGCGAGACGGCCAATTCCGCGAGCCCGGCCAGGACATCGAGCTGGGCGAGCACCTGGCCGGTCTGCAGGAGCCGATGCGTTTGGCCGGCCACCTGGTCGCGCAGGGCCTGGAACAGCTCATATTCCTGCTGATGGCTCTTTTCCTCCGCGCTCAGAACCTTCTCCTCATATTCCTTCAATTCCGGAGTGATGTAGCGCTCGGCGTTCTTGAGGGTTTGCTTGCGCTGGTAATCGGCGGGAATCTTGCTGGCATGGGTGTGCGTGATCTCGATGTAGTAGCCAAAGACCTTGTTGAAGCCCACCTTGAGGGAGTTAATGCCGGTGCGGGTGATTTCCTCGGCCTGGAAGCGAGCGATCCATTCTTTGCCGCCGCGCATTATGGTGCGCAATTCATCCAGCTCTGCATTGAAGCCGGGCTTGATGAGTCCGCCGCCGCGCGCGCTTAGCGGCGGATCCTCGACCAGGGCGGCATCGAGCGTTTCGCGGAGGTCCGGACACAGCTCCAGCTCTGCTTCCAGCTGGCGGAGCAGGGGGGATCGGCGAGCGGTGATCCGAGCCTTGAGCCGGGGTAACAACCTCAAGGTGCGGGCCATGGCACCCAGATCGCGCGGCGAAGCCCGGCCCGTGCTCACTCGCGCCGTCAAGCGCTGCAAGTCGAACATATCGGCAAAGCCCACACGCAGGTCCCGGCGCAGGTCGTTTTCATCCATGAGCTCCGCCACCGCGTCCAGGCGGGCTTCGATCGCTTCCGGCTGGGTCAGCGGCGCCAGCAGCCATTCCTGAAGCAAGCGGGCGCCCATGGCCGTCACAGTCCGATCCACCACGGCCAAGAGCGAACCTTCGCGCTTGCCTTCGCGCATGGTCCGGGTCAATTCCAGGCTGCGGCGGGTCACGCCGTCAACCAGGAGAAACTGGCTGGACCGATAAGGCTCCAGCCGACGGATATGGCCCAGGTCCGCTTTGAGCGTCTCCTGGACATAAAGGAGCAGGGCCCCGGCAGCACACAGGCACGGTTGCTTGTCGGTGAAACCAAATCCCTCCAGGCTGGTGACGCCGAAGTGCCGGTGCAGGCAAGCGCAGGCTGAGGCCGCTTCGAAATTCCAATCCGGCCTGGTGGTGGTGTGCCAGGTCAGATCAGCGAGTTTCGCTGGGCGAGCGGGGGGCGTGAGCCCCCTGGTGTTCGCAGTATCAACAGGGGGCTCACGCCCCCCGCTCGCCCAGCCAAATTCCGTGCTTGCACTTTCAGCGATAAGGATTTCCGCAGGCTGAAGCCGAGCGAATTCGTCGGCCAGTCCTTCCCAGGAGATATCGGTTGCTTGGAATTGACCGGTGGACAGTTCCAGCCAGGCCAGGCCAACCACGTCTTTGTTCGCATGAAGGGCAGCCAGGTAATTGGCCGCGCGCGGATCGAGCAGGTTGTCCTCGGTGATCGTTCCGGGCGTCACCACGCGGGTGACCTCGCGGCGAACCAGCCCTTTGGCCAGGGCCGGGTCCTCGACCTGGTCGCAGATGGCCACTCGCTGGCCGGCCTGGATCAGCTTGTGCAGATAGTTTTCCAACTGGTGATGTGGAAAACCCGCCATGGCAACGGTTTTGTCACGGCTGGTAAGGGTCAAGCCCAGGAGCCGGGCCGCCAGCTCCGCATCCGAATCGAACAACTCATAAAAATCCCCCATGCGAAACAGCAGCAGCATGCCCGGATGGCGCGCGCGGGCTTCCTGATACTGCTGCATCATGGGGGTGGTCATGAAAGTGTTTTATGCATTTGAAAGGCAAATCGGCGAGCCGGGGGCGTGAGCCCCGGTGGGTGATAGCAGCTACCCACCGGGGGCTTACGCCCCTCGGCCTCGCCGGAGACTATTTCTTCCCGTTGCCGTGGTAGCTACGGATCATGCTCATGGACAGGCGGTTGCCGGGGGGGTGGTAGACGACTTCGCTCATGTAGTGGCGAATGAGAAGCAGGCCGCGGCCACAGGCCCGTTCCAGGTTCTCCGCAGCCATGGGATCGGGGACATCTTCCGGATTGAAGCCCTTGCCTTCATCGATGATGCGAACATCGAAGCGCTCGTCCTGGATGCGATAGCGAATCCGGACGGTCTTGTTTCGGTCCATCTGATTGCCGTGCTTGATGGCATTGATCAGGGCCTCTTCCAGAGCCAGCTTGATGGAGAATATCTCTCGCTCATCATACTGGAAGGCGAGAAGGGCCTGCTCAAGGTTATCCTGGACACGGCGTGCCTCCGCGGGGTCGCTTTGGATTACGATTTCCTGAGACCCATCCAGAGCTTCCTCGCGCATGAAGATGGTTTCACTCCGCAATAGTAAATCGTGCACAGCAATCTCCTGCCAGAGCCATGGCAACATGGCGGCGGAAGAAGGGATTTGCCATCGCTTCCGCCCATGGGGCCCTGTCCTTCGGCCAGGTGAGTCATTCACCTGAAATGAAACTGGGGAAAACCCCTTTTCACGTCATTCCCTTAATTTGCCCCGGGGCGATATGACTCCAAACCAACAATTCCCCACAGGCGCTCAGAACGCCTGCAGGGCCGCTTGTTCCTCTTTTTGGATGTTGAAGAGCTTATTCAGCTTCGTAATTTCAAAAACTTCGTAGATCTGCGGGTCGATATTGCACAGGATTAAGCGACCGCCCGCGGCGTTCACTTTTTTATTCAGGGTAATGAATTTGCCAAGAGCCGCACTCGAAAGATATTCCACGTTGCTGAAATTCAACAGGAGTTTGCGGCGGCCCAAATCGTCCACCAGGCTGAAAAGCTGCTCGCCAATGATTTGAATGTTCTGCTCGTCGAGTATTTTCTTGTCGGTGAAATTGACAACCGTCACCTCTCCGATATCTTCGACTTCCAGGCGCCGCCTTCGGGGCTGCGAAGACATATCCACTCCTCCTCGGATGATATTCAAGTTCCTGCATGTTAGACGGTATAACAACGAAGTCAAGCATTTTCTGGAAGAATTGTAGCTTTTTTGAGCGTTCCCTGGCAAACGAAAACGTCAAAACGCATAGGGCGGGTTCGGTTTTCGGGCCGGAAAACCACGGTTTCGATTCGAGTGCCTGACCCGAAAACCGAATCCGCCCCGCTCAACGCTAGGGATCAGCCCGTTCACGGAAGCAAATGGGGCTTGAACAGATCCGGGCCAAATTCCTTTAGTAGATCTTCAAGGATTCGCCGATCACTAAGCCCCTCGTCGATTTTTGCCAGGAGAATCCCGCGCATGTGATTGGGCATGGCACAGGCGTTGGGATTGCAGCTGGCGAGGGTGTAAAAATGTCCGGTGCAGCGGTCGCCAAGCACGCCGCAAGTGCAATAAATGCTCGCCAGGAACCACTCCACGCGCTCCGCCTTCGTCCGGGGCCGGTCCAGGTCGGGGGGAAACATGGCCGTCTCCAGTTCCTTGGGCGGGGCAGGGCACAACAGGTTCAGCCTCTGCCCGGGGCTCAAATCGGCCAGGTCGAAACTGTGCACCACCAGCCGGACCTGGGTGCGCTCGCGCCAGGGCTGGACATTTTTGACCAGCCCTTTAATCGGGGGGTCGGCAACCAGGGTCACCTTGTCTCCAGCCTTGAGGGAGCGGCCCCAGCGCATCGCTTCATGATCGAGCATGAGGTCCATCTCGCCGCTGAAAACATGCACGAAACTAATAGTGCCGGGCAAACCCTCCTTGGCCCAGCGCTGCCGCAGCAAGCCTTTTTGTTTTTCTCGCAAGGCCGCCAATTCTTTCTCAGTCAAAACCACGATGCGGACGCTGCTGCCCTGGCTCTGTACATAGATTTTCTTATTGACGGAAACGTCGTAATTCCGGCTGGTCTTGAGAGTGCGTGCCGGTTCCTTTCCCGATTTCACGGTAATGCCCTGGGTGCTCGAGGCTTCAACGGTCAAAGGCCGGCCATTAATGTCTTGCTGGCTAATTTCGTCGGCCAGCATGGAGATGGCTACGGGCTGTTTCTTGCGGTCGGTCTTGAACCAGGCCCAGACACGATCGCCGATGGTGAAATCGCCGAGCCGGCCCCACCAGCCCAGGACCTTGATCTCCGCGTCCGGGACCAGAGACCAGACCTTGGGCAGAACTTCGCCCTCGATGAGGAGGGTTACCTGGTTGCGGGCCGGGTCCACGGCTTTGAGGGTGGCGAAATGCTTGGGCACGGAGCGGAGAAACTCCGCGGTGCCGGCAATTTCCTTGACCTTGTCGTTGAGCTTTTTCGGATCGGCTTTGTCGCCCTGACCAATTCCGTCCCCGCCGAGGAGAACCACCAACAGGGAGGCAACAATTATGCGTTTCATGGTGCATCTCCATTCGTAAATTCCGAGCGCGAAGCGATAATTGGATTTTCAAGCGCAGACCGTATTAATGCAAGGACATAATTGCCCAGGCGGCCAGGACCAGAGCGGCGGTTTCGATGCGGAGGATGCGCGGGCCCAGATCCATGGGCAACCAGCCGGCGGCGCGGGCCAGTTCCGCCTCTTCCTGCGTGAAACCTCCTTCCGGACCGACCGCCAGGCTGAAACCGGCGTTTGCCGGCGAGCCAGGAGCGTTAGCGACTGGAGTGCTCCGGTAGCTAACGCTCCCGGCTCGCGTCAACAATTCTCCTGCCGGATGGCCAAAAGCCTTCAATCCCGGCAAATTCTCCCGCCGGCAAAAGTCATCCCAGCTTGTCAACGGCTCGATGTTCATGAGGATATTGCGGCCGCATTGCTTGCTGGCTTCGATGACCTGCCGTTGAAGCTTCTCGAGCCGGTTTTCCCGTGGTTCAATCCCGCTGCGCTTGCTGGTAAGAGGAACAAACGAAGTCACACCGATCTCAGTGAGTTTCTCGATCAGGAAATGAGCCCGATCTCCTTTGGGCGGCGGCGCTGCCACCACCAGGGGAAAACCAAATTCGCGCTGCGGGGAACTTACGGCGAGGACCTCGACGGTCGCCTGGCGGCGCTGGACTTCCAGGACGCGTGCGGCGTATTCTCGGCCGTCCCCGTTGAACAGGCAAAGCGGGTCGCCGGGGCGAAGGCGGCAAACCACGCCAAGGTGGTGAGCCTCCGGGCCCTCCAAAATCACCGGGCCGGGTTGGAGCGGACAGTTGATGTAAAATCGTTCGGACATCCTTGCTACAATACCCGGCCGTAGCTGAATTCGCCAGAATTCAGGACAGATGCAGCGACCGAATTCTGGCGAATTCGGCTACGATCAGCATTTGCCCAGAAAGAAGCCTAACGAGGTGCCGCTCATGTCGAATCCGGGAGCTCCCAACGATCCTTCACCCAACAGCACGCGGCAGATGCTGGATGAGCTGGACGCGCTCATGGAGCGCATGCTGGCCTTGCCGGTCAATGATCTGGCGGATCAAGCGCCGGCGGTGTCGCCGCCGCCGTCATCGGCCAAGGTCACCGTCGTGGAAGCCTCGCCGCCAGTAGAAGCGCCGCGCCCCACGTCCGCCTCGAGCACTGGGCCCGGCAAAGTCCTGGTAAGCCGGCTGTCGGCCCCTCCTTCCTACACGACCGAGATGGAGGAAGAAAAGCCCCGGCCCAAGAAAAAGGATAAAGAACCCAAGCCCAGCAGCGAACAAATAATGGAGAAGCAGGCCAGCCTGTGGACAGAACCGCTGCCCACCCCGGATGAAATCCTGCCTCCTCTCGTTGTCAAGCCGGCGCCCGCGGAGGTAAAACGTTTCCCCGGAAAACGCCGGTCGCTGTCGGGCATCGCCCTTCTACCTTTGCTGTGGATCAACCAGGCATATGATCGAGCGACTGTGGTGCTGGGACCCGTGGGGCGCTGGCTGCGCGGCGTCCACGGTCGCAAGCTGTTGGGCTTAATTGGCCTTGGCCTCTTGGCGCTGGCAGTTTTGTGGTTGCTCCACGATTGGCTGGGTTGGAACTGGATGGCTGACCCACTAGAATAGTTGATGGTGAAAGGTCAAACGTCAAATGTCAAAGAAACCATTTGACATTTGACATTTGACATTGGACGTTGGCTTCAACGAATTGTGATGGCATCGCAATCGACCAGTAGCTCTGTTCCGCCACCGCCGCGGCATTACTCCGTGCTTGCGGGCTTTCTCAGCTATTTGATTCCAGGCTTGGGGCAAATCTACCAGGGACGGGTTGGAAAAGGCGTCTTGTTCATGGTTTGCCTCCTGGGAATGTTTATCGGCGGCCAGTACCTGGGCGCGTGGCAAAACGTGTATTTGCCGGACCTGGCGAAGGGTGAAAATGGCGTGGACGACCGTGGCATACCCGCTCCCTGGGAAAACAATCCCTTTCATTTGCCGCCAATCCTGCACCCGCTGGCCAATGTTTATCATCGCTGGCATTTTGCCGGGCAGTTCTGGATCGGCATGGCGGCCTGGCCGGCCGTCTGGCAGTACAACAAGCTGCCCGTGCCGGCCAATCCGTTTTGGCGTGACTTTCAAAAAACCCCCGACGAGAACGAAACCAACCAATACTTGACCAACAGCGACAAGACTCCGGACGTGGCCTGGGTATATACGGTCATTGCCGGGGTCTTGAATATTCTGGTGATTTACGACGCCTTCGCCGGGCCTGCCTACGTCTTGCAAGCCGCCGCCCCGCCCAGCGAAACCAAAATACGAGAAGAGGTGGCCGTCACATGATGCTGGCGAACGTCTCGGGCTTGAATCTTTTCTGGCATTTGCCGATCCTGATTGTGATCATCAGCCTGGTGTACAGCGCCACCCGCTACGATAACTGGGGACCGATCCTGGTGGAAGCATTCCGCTGGGGCTTGCGCATGACCGCTTTCCTGGGAGGGATCTGGCTGGTATTGTATCTTTTGAACATGTTCATCTCGCCGTGATTTTGCCCCGTCCCACGCATGGAACCATCACCAGAACAGCCCGTTTCCAGTTCACCCGAAGAACCTTTTCGCTGGCAAGCCTATTTTCAAAAGAGTAGTGAACCGCTTTTTTTTCTCAACCGGCGACGGCGGCTGCTGTTTGCCAACCGGGCCTGGGAGAGCCTGACCGGCGTTTCCTTGCGCGAGGTCCGCGGCCTGGTGTGCAAGCGCCGCTCCCTGGATGCCGAAGCGGAAACGACAGAAGCGCTAGCTCATGCGCTGGCGCCGCCTCCCGAGGTGCTGGAGGGACAACCTGCCCGTGCCCGCCGCTATCTGCCCGTCCAGAAAAATCAGCCGCGCCGCTGGTTCGACATCGCCTTTTTCCCTATTGCCGGCGAGGCCGGACTTCTGGGAATTCTCGGAAAAATAACCGCCGTGCCGCGGCAGGGAATCAGCGACGATCCCCCCTTGCCGGAAAAAATCATCGCCTTGAGGGAACGGCGGTTTCAGGAATTTGCCCTGGATCAGATCGCCAGTGAACTGCCCGCCATGCACCGGCTGGTGGAGCAGGCGCGGCTGGCCAGCCAAACGCAGCTTCCGGCGGCCCTGGTGGGCGAGCGCGGTGCGGGCAAGCAATGGTTGGCCCGCTGCATCCATCAACACAGCGACCGCCGCGAACGAACCTTTGCCGCCATCGATTGCGCTCGCTTGCCTTCCTGGGTCCTGCTCGAAGTCATTCGCGGAAACTGGGAACAGGTCCGGAAACCGGTCGGGACCCTGTATCTGCAAGAACCCGCCTGTTTACCGCGGGAAATGCAGGAACATCTTTGCCGTTTGCTGGTTTCCTGGAAGGAAGATCCTGAACAACGGGTCTCCGTGCTGGCTGGTTTCACTACCGAGCCGAATGAGGAGGTTCGCGCAGGCCGGTTGCTGCCGCAATGCTGGTGCTTGTTGAGCCCCCTGGTCCTCAACCTGCCTCCCTTGCGGGAACGGCTGGACGACCTACACTGGCTGATTGACAGATTCCTGGAACGTGCTTGCGCCGCTTCGGGCAAAGAAGTCCGCGAACTGACGGAGGATGCCGTGCGCGTCTTGCGCTCGTATTCCTGGCCGGGAAACCTGGCGGAGCTGTACGAGGTCCTGTGCGCAGCTTGTTTGCGAGCCAAGGGAGACCGCCTGGCCGTGGAGGATTTGCCGTTTCATGTGCGGGCCGCTCCCGTGGCCGCCAACAGGCTCCTTCCATTGGATTCCTTGCTCCAGGATGTGGAACGGCGCCTGATCATCCTGGCCTTGAAACAAGCCCGCGCCAATAAGACGAAGGCGGCGGAGTTATTAGGCATCTGGCGGCCGCGGCTCATCCGCCGCATGCAAGCCCTGGGGATTTCCTTGTAGGGTGGGTCGAGTCTTCGAGACCCACCAGAAACGCGTTTTTTGCTCTCCTTCGGTCGGTCTCGAAGACTCGGCCCACCCTACAGGACGCAATATGCAGCAAACGCAAGTCCTGGTTTACGAGAGCGACAGCAAGCTGACGGCCGGCCTCAACGAACTGGCTCACGAGCGCGGCTTCCGCTTGCGTGAAATCCGCCAGGAAAAAGCCTGCGTCAACTTGCTGCGCCGGGGTGGCCCGGCAATATTGGTCCTCAAGGTGGGACGCGATCTGGAACGCGAACTGCGCTTGTTGGAACGCGCTTGCTGGCTGTTTCCGGAAACAGCGGTCATCGTTGTCGGCGACACCCATTATCCAGGCCTGGCCGGCGTGGCCTGGGACCTCGGGGCCCGCTTTGTCCTGTTTCCACCCCAACCTCTGGAATTGCTCCCCGAACTGGTGCGCTCGTTCCTGCCTGGCAAGCGAGGGTGATGTGCAGAAGGGCCTTGTTGATTTCGAATTGCCGGTGGTGGACGAGACGGTGTGCACCGGCTGCGGCGACTGTCCCAGCGTGTGTCCGACGGATTGCCTGGAAATGGCCGGCCCGCTCCCATGGTTGCCCCGGCCGGCGCATTGCATTAGCTGCTCATTGTGCATCTGGATTTGCCCGGTGGGTGCTTTGCACCTGGAGCCGGTCAGCGCGGAGGAAAATAGTTGACCGAAATCCCATCGAACAAAAGCAAGAAAGCCCGCAGGTATTACCTACGGGCTTTCCTGTTTCAACCAACTTGGGATTATTCTTCGGCCTGCGCGGTGGCCACCGCAGGCAAGTTCTGGAACGTTGCCTGAACGTTTTCACCCGGCCGGAGGATGACTCGTTGCGTGGAGGCAATCGTACGGCCGTCCCGCACCACTTCGGCCCGGAGATCATAGAAATAGGTCTGCTCGGGACGCAGGACCGGCGTGATGAAAGTCCGCTTTTCGGAAGTGGACTTCATCAACGTGCCGTCGATGAACAACTTGGCATCGGCAGGCAATTGCACGATCAGGCGGGCACGAGTTTCGTCGCCGTTGTCTTTTTTCTTTTTCTTGGGATCGGGGCCTTGTTCGGGGCCGCCCTTTTTGTCGGCCGGGGGCATGTAAATCTGCCCGTAGCAGCCGCCATTGCAGCCGTACCCAGCCCAGCCGCCGACGCCGCTGTAGCCGCCGTAGCCCCAGCCACCGTAGCAACCATAGCAGCCCCAGCCGCCGTAGCAACCATAGCAACCGTAGCAGCCATGGCAACCGTGGCGCCAACCCCAACCCCAGCCGTGGCAACCATGCCCACCATAGCCGTAGCAACCATGGCAACCGTAGCAGCCGTAGCACCCGTTGCAAGCGCAGCCCCAACGATGGCCAAACTCCGGCGCGGCGGTGCCGGTGGTCAAAGCGGTCATCAACACAAGACTGTACATACGCAATCCCTCCTCATCCCAGGTAAGTTGAGAAACGTGAGTTGAATAAAAGATATATCCGTTCTGTCTGGGGTAAATGGTAAAACTGGACAAGATAAGAGTCAATACTTAATTGGTAAAATTGGAAAAATACGGCGAGTTTATCGGCGGTATAACTGGAACCCCAAACCTACGAGCAGGACTGCAAAGTTAAGAAACGTCTTTTTTACGCAAGCACTTTTGCAACAAGTTCTTATGCCAATTTACTCAACTTGCCATACCATCATGACTTGGGTTAATTCGGAACATGAATGAGGTTGCGAATCCATCGGCTGCGGCTCAGTCGGATTTACCTTAATATTATGATGTAAATGACGTTATGGAGCTTCTTGCATCAGGGCGGGAAATTGCTGAACATGATTCACTCTCATGTGTTCTGTATGTTAACCAATTTTGCTTGAGATCCAGCGTTTGCCGACAAAATCAAAACAGGCGGCCGCCTTCTCCCACGGCGGAACCAAGAGGATGCTTCTGTTATCTTTTAGGACTGCTTGCAAAAACACCGATGCTTGCTGCAACGGTTTCCTGAAATTCCTTGAAATCCTGCTGCTACAGGCAGTATAATTTCTAATGTCAGACTTGCGGCCAAATTGCATCCCGCCTTAACCAGTTGGCCGGTTGATGGTAGAATTCGCGGGTCTATTCATTTAGAAAGGAGAGGCTACCGGAAATTCTCGTTTGGCTTGGCCCCCTGGTTGCCCCCGGTGTTGGGCCCGCGATTTCCCTTGTCCAAAAATTTCCGCGCAGAATATACTAAGTTTGTTTCCCACCACATGCAATCAACAAAGCGAGGAAGCCAATGAATTCGCTATTTGCCATTTTCGGCGGCCTGGGAGCCCCGGAGATTATCGTCCTGGTCATTCTCGGGGTCCTTCTCTTTGGCCGTAAGTTGCCCGACGTCGGCCGTTACCTCGGCAAGAGTATTGTGGAGTTCAAGAAGGGAGTCCGAGGGCTGGAAGACGACCTGGATACCGGATCGGGATCCGTGGGCCCGGCTGCACCGCAGGAGGCGATTCGTCCCCCCCAGCGTGTTGCCGCCACCGCCCCGAAATTTGAAGACAGCCCGGCGGCTGCGCCCACTCCCCCGAAAGCGTGATTTGCCCTGCCGCTTGCGGCTTCGCGTTCGCATCCGACAAAGCGAACGCAAAGCCGCAAGCGCAGGATTGGGCGGCTAACTCAGCGGCTAGAGTGCTATCCTCACACGGTAGAAGTCACAGGTTCGAATCCTGTGCCGCCCACTCGCTACAAATCGACGCAAGTAAAGCGTACCTGTCTGCGTCGGACAGCGCGGCCTGAAACCCTCAAAGTTGCGGAAGTCTTCCGCAGGAAGGGTCGGCAGCATGTCCGAGAAATCTCGTATTCCCAACTATCGCAAGCACAAACAGTCAGGACAGGCCATTGTCACTTTGACCGACGGCATGGGTGGCCGCAAGGATGTTCTCCTGGGAAAGTTTGGAACCAGCAACAGCCGCTTGGAGTATGCCCGCGTCATAGCCGAATGGGAAACCGCGGGTTGTCGATTACCGCCGAGGTGCCACAAACCCGCGGACCTGACCATCAACGAGCTGATTGCCGCTTACTGGCAACACGCGTTCACCTACTACGGATTCACCGGGAAAGGCAAGCCAACGGGCACGGAATCGTGTCTGAAATCATCGCTCCGGGTCATCAAAGCACTTTATGGACACACAATCGCAAAGGATTTTGGTCCATTGTCCCTGAAGGCTTGCCGGCAAAAGATGCTGGACCTGGACTGGTCAAGGCGTTTCATCAATGCACAGGTAGACCGTATTCGCCGTATGTTCAAGTGGGCTGCTTCGGAAGAAATGCTCGCGGAGAACGTGTATCACGCCCTGGCCACGGTGGAAGGGTGCGCCTAGGCCGCTCAGGAGCCCGTGAAACCGAGCCGGTGAAACCGTCCTCAAAGAGCACATCGACGCCGCCTTGTCCAAACTTCGTCCGGTCCACCAGGCCATGGTGCAATTCCAATTGCTTGTGGGATGCCGTCCCACCGAGGTGTGCAACATCCGTCCCATCGACATCGACATG
>Ga0306920_100002378_pt1 | contig 23807 bp, 27 predicted proteins | sample flu12Cox44000170_FD_204666 | JGI IMG/M metagenome (GOLD analysis project Ga0306920, IMG submission 204666) | Lab enrichment of tropical soil microbial communities from Luquillo Experimental Forest, Puerto Rico - flux4day.12C.oxic.44.000.170 (v2)... | ecosystem: Environmental > Terrestrial >...
ATCGGCGCGCTCAGTTGGAGCAAGACGATGGGAGTTCGTGCGGAGCAGCGGCCAGAGACTGGTTTGAGGTCCCACGACGAAATCTTGAGCAGCCATTGCGAATGTTGAGCCCCGCAGGGCTGCCGGCGCGCTACAGAGCCGCCAATTCCGATCTGCACGCGATGCCGTGAACGGAACGTCTCGATCGCTTCTGCGATCGCACCTCAGTCTTTAACCTCAACAGGCCACGACAGTGCAGCCGGGAGGGCGGGGAAGTCTCCCGCGGCGCATCGGGAGTGGGAGCGCAAAAGTGGCCGATAGCCGGGCCAGCGATCGACCACGGACGCTTAAGCCGCGGGAGACTTCCCCGCCCTCCCGGCTCTCACCATCGTGGCCCGCCGAAGGAACCGGCTTTGCGAAGCAAAGCCAAACCAGCGCCGCAGGCACTTACACCTCAAGCCCAGAAACCAGACTTATTCCCCACCACCGTCAACCCCGAGCAACGCAGCCCGCGCCCGCAAAAGGTCGTGATACGCACCCTCGACCAACGCATCCCGCGGAATCCCGAGCCGCGCCATCAATTCGTGCGCCTCGATCACTCCGCCCTCGACGGAGTCACCTTCAGCCAGAACGACCTCGAGTTCCATGAAGTCCCCCAGCCCCTGCACACGATCGAGGTGCACGCGCGTGCGACCAACGAGGAACAGCGTGCGATGCTTGACGACGCGGCCTTCGACGCCATTCGAGCGGGCCAGCGCCTCGCGCAGCGAATCGGGTGACGCTGTCGGCGACAGCAGGTAGTCCGACACCTTCGGCCCACCGTCGTCGGCCCGGCTGTAGGCGATCAGCTCGCCACGCCCGTCCGCGTAGACACGCAGCTTCAGCCGCCCGCTGGAGCAGCAAAAGAAGGTGTCGTCCTGCGGAATCTCGACCGGCCCGCTGTCGGCCAGCGCCGCCGCGCGGGCGCGCAGCGCGTCCATGTCGGCGACGCGCGCCTTGATCTCGATGTTGCGGGCCATGCCGTCGCGCTCCTCGACTTGCGGGAGCGCGACGTTATCAGACGCGTCAGTCGTCGTTGCCGCGGATCGCCTTGAACACGTGGGCGCCGATGAACGCGCCGACGATGGGGGCCACCCAGAACAGCCACAGCTGCTCCAGCGCCGGCGCGCCGACGTAGAGCGCGACGCCCGTGCTGCGCGCCGGGTTCACCGAGGTGTTGGTGACGGGGATGCTGACCAGGTGGATCAGCGTCAGCGCCAGGCCGATCGCGATCGGCGCGAACTGGCCGGATGCCTTCACGTCGGTCGCGCCGAGGATGACGATCAGGAAGAACATCGTCATCACGGTCTCGCACACCAGGCCGGCCAGCATCGAGTAGCCGCCCGGCGAGCGCACGCCGTAGCCGTTCGACGCGAAGCCCTTGGCGACGTCGAAGCCCGCGGTGCCGCTGGCGATGACGTACAGCACGCCGCCCGCGACGATCGCGCCCAGCACCTGCGCCACGATGTAGGGCAGCAGCTTGTTCGCCGGGAAGCGGCCCGCGGCCCACAGGCCCACGGACACCGCCGGGTTGAGGTGGCAGCCCGAGATCGGGCCGATCGCGAAGGCCATCGTCAGCACGGTCAGGCCGAAGGCCAGCGAGACGCCCAGCAGGCCGATGCCCACGCCGGGGAACGCCGCGGCGAGCACCGCGCTGCCGCAGCCGCCCAGCACCAACCAGAACGTGCCGATGAACTCGGCGCCATATTGCTTCATGTCTGCTCCTTCCGGGTTGACCGCGGGTTGCGGTTCGAAACGTCCAATCGAGATCGGCGTTATACGTGCGCCTTGCGACAAAGAGAAGAAGACAGTTGCAACAGAGCAGGCGGACTCAGGGCCGGCACAGCACGATGGTGACGAGCACCATCGCGTCCTCGATGGCGACGAGCCCGTGCTCCACCCCGCCCTCGAGGTAGGTCAGCTGGCCCGGGTGCAGCACCTGGAGCACGCCTTCGACGTCGAGCTCGACGCGCCCCGCCAGGCACTGCATCGTGATCTCGCCGGCCACGCGGTGCGGCGGGAACGCCTTGCCGGCGGGCAGCATGAGGCGCATGACCTCCAGCTGGTCGCTCTTGAAGACGGCGTACGACTGGTCCGACGGCAGGCTGTCGTCGGGGGACAGGATGTCGACGACCTGTCCGGAGCGTGCATGCGGGATGGCCATGCGCGCAGTATCCGACTCCGTCAACGGCCGTCCGACAGGGGAAACACCGGGACGCCGCCGGCCCGCTGGCGCTCGATCTCGATGCGCAGCGCGGCCAGCGTCCCGGCGACGACGGCCGCCACGTCCGTCGACGCGATCATCGCGGCCTCGTCCATGTGCGCGCCCAGCAACGCGACCGTGAAGGATTGCGCGCCGACGAGGCCGGCGGACATCGTCCGCAGCGTCTCGCGCAGCGCGTCGTCCGCGTGGTGCGCGCGCGGCGACGCGTTGATCACGGCCACCGGCTTGTGGATGAAGGGCGGGAAGCTCACGAGCCAGTCGAGCGCGTTCTTGATCGTGCCGCTGACGCCGTGCGCGTACTCCGGGCTCGCGATCACGATCGCGTCGGCCGCGGCGACGGCCAGGTGCAGCGCCTGCACCGCGCGCGGCAGCTCGCCATCGTCGGCCGTCTCGAGATCCGGATTGAACAGCGGCAGGCGGCCCAGCCAGTCGGCGATCTCGATGTCGGCCGCGGGCCGGGCCAGGCGCGCCGCGGCGCGCAGCAGCGCCATGTTGATCGAGGCCTTGCGCAGGCTGCCGCACAGCGCGAGCACGTTCAGGGGCGCGGCGGGCGCGGGCGGCGGCGAGGGCGGCTGGGACAAGGCGGGACTCCGTCGGCGGGTGGCAGGTGCATGGCGCCCCGATGGCGCCGCGCGCTGCCAGGCAGTCTACGGGCGCGGCCGCGCGGTCGACCGCCTCGCGCGGCTGCTCGGCCGTGCCGCGCTCCGGCACGGCGCTTGCCGAATCGATCGCAAGGGCCGCAGGCCAAGCTGGAGAAACGACCATGAGCAAGCAAGCACGATCGCTGACACTGGGCATCGCCGCCGCGGCGACGCTCGCCGGCCTGTCGCTGGCCGGCTGCAACCGGCCGGACACGCCCGCCGACGAGCAGGAGACGGCCGGCACCCAGCTGGACGACTCCGTCATCACCACCAAGGTCAAGACCGCGCTGATGACCGACGCCGCCGCCAAGGGCGCCGACACCAGCGTCGAGACGCGCCAGGGCCAGGTGCTCCTGAGCGGCTTCGTCGATTCGCGCGCCCAGGCCGACCGCGAGATCCAGCTCGCCAAGGGCGTCGAGGGCGTGCAGTCGGTGCAGGACAAGCTGATGGTCAAGGACGGCAAGTCCAGCGCCGGCAACGTGCTCGACGACTCGGTCGTCACGGTCAAGGTGAAGTCGGCGCTGATGGCCGACGAGCGCACCCGCGGCACGCAGTTCGCCGTCACCACCCAGAAGGGCGTCGTGCAGCTGAGCGGCTTTGTCGACAGCGCCGACGAGCAGGCCCGTGCGACGGCCGTCGCGAGCAAGGTCGAGGGCGTCCAGAGCGTCGTCAACGACACCAGCATCAAGAAGTAGCCGCACCACCGGAGAAGGCCATGCTCTACACCATCGCCGTCCTGCTCGCCCTCCTGTGGCTTGCCGGCATGCTCGCGTCGGTGACGCTGGGCGGCCTGATCCACATCCTGCTGGTGATCGCGATCATCGCGATCCTGTTCCGCCTGATCAGCGGACGCGGGATCTGAAGCGGCCGCGACGATCAGGCCCGCGCGGCCTTCAGCGCGCCGTGCACGCCGACGACCGCCTGCAGCACGCCGCCCGCGTCGCCCACCAGCGCCGCGCCGGCGAGGCCGACGACCGCGCTGGCGATGGCCAGGCGATCGTCGATCCGCTTGACGCCGCCGAGGAAGTCGTCGACCTGGCGCGCCGCGTCCCCGATCTGCGCGACGGCGTCGGCCGCCTGCGCGCCGAGCAGCGTGACGGCCCGGGCGCGCTGGTCGATGGCGCGCTGGTCGAGCGCCGTCTCGAGGTTGAGCGCGCGGGCGACGTCGGGCGCGGCCGGGTTGTCGCGGCGCCAGTTGAACAGCACGGTGGACGCGTGGCCGGCCGCGTCGGCCAGTTGCGCGATCGCGTCGGCGGTGTCGGAAGCGGTGGGGGCGATCATGGCGAGCCTCTCGATGGCGGTGTTCACAACGCCGCGGCGTCGTCGTTGATCGCCTGCACCTGGGCGACGAAGGCGGCGACCAGCTCGAGTCGGCGCGCGCCGCCGATCCTGTCGAAGTGGGCGATCAGGTCGGCATGCGCGGCGAGCAGCGCGTCGGCCGTCCGGTCGAACTCGCGCACGCGGCGCGCCTCCAGCTCGTTGGCGGCGATGTCGGCGCGCGCGGCGGTCTGCGCGAAGCGCCACGGCATGCGGGACTCGACGTCGGCCTGCGTGGGCGCGTCGGACGCGGCGACGAGGCGGCCGAGCTCGCCGGCCATGACGTCGCGCGTGTCGGCGAGCTGGCCGGCGTAGACCTGGCCGGCGTAGGTCTTCATCGCGTCGACGACCACGCGCAGCGCGTCCTGGTTGTCCTCCAGCGTGGCGCGGGTGAGCGACTGGACCTTGCCCTGCGTGGCCAGCGCCGCGGCGGCGCGCGCGATCCTGCCGGCCGCGCCCAGCTTCGCGCTGTCGAAGACGGGCGTGCCGTCGCGCGCCTCGATCTGGCGTGCGGCGCCGGACAGGCCCTTGAGCTCGCCGTCGAACACCGTCGGCTTCGTGCCCGACACCTTGGCCAGCGCCGTGGCGTAGTCGGCCAGCGCCTGGCCGAACAGCGCCGCGGTGGCGCCGGCCTCGCGCAGCGCCTTGCACTTGCTCGCGGCGGCACGCTGGGCCGCGGCGGCGTCGAACGCGCCGGGGTTGCCGAGCGCGGCGTAGCGCTCGCGCTGCTCGCAGCTCGCGCCCATGCCCACGGTGAACGGCTTGTAGACCGCGGCCAGACGGTTGGCGGCGGCGCCGAAGTCGGCCACCGGCTGCATCGGCGCGGCGCAGCCGCCGAGCAGGCACAGCGTGATCGCGGCCAACGGCCCGGGCGCGCGCGAACGGATGGACATCGGCATCTCCCGCAAGTCTTGTCGTGGTGGCGGCGCAGTCTACGTGCGGGTCGCGCGCGGCGCATCGTTCGTCCTTGGGGGGTATGCGCCGCGCGTGCCGCACAATGCGCCGTCAACCCGGGAGGACCATCGCGATGATCGACCACACCGGCGTCACCGTCAGCGACTTCGACGCCAATTACCATGGCGCCTTCGTGCGCGACCCGGACGGCCACGACATCGAGGCCGTCTGCCATGAACCCGAGGAGCATTCGTGAAGCCTGACCCGACCCGCGGCCTCGCCGCCATCGCCCTCGCCGCCTTCGCCTTGTCGGCGCACGCCGACGAGGTGCAGGTGGCCGTCGCCGCCAACTTCTCCGCCGCCGCGCAGAAGATCGCCGCGCAGTTCGAGAAGGACACCGGCCACACGGTCAAGCTGTCCTTCGGCGCGACGGGCAAGTTCTACGCGCAGATCGAGGCCGGCGCGCCGTTCGACGTGCTGCTGGCCGCCGACCATGCGACGCCCGCCAAGCTCGTCGCCGAAGGCAAGGGCGTGCCCGCCACGCTGCACACCTACGCGATCGGCAAGCTGGTGCTGTGGTCGGCCGACCCGGCGCTGGTCGACGACAAGGGCCAGATCCTGAAGTCCGACAAGTGGAAGCACCTGTCCGTGGCCGACGCGAAGCTCGCGCCCTACGGCCAGGCCGCCAAGGAGACGCTGGCCGCGCTCAAGCTGGCCGACGCCGTGCAGCCGCGCGTCGTCACCGCGGAGAACATCGGCCAGGCGCTGCAGTTCGTGCAGACCGGCAACGCGGAGCTGGGCTTCGTCGCGCTGGGCCAGGTGCAGCCGCCCGACGGCTCGAAGCCCGCGGGCTCGATGTGGATCGTGCCCGACGCGCTCTACGCGCCGATCCGGCAGGACGCCGTCGTCGTCGCCGCCAGCAAGGTCGGCCAGGCCGCGACGCAGTTCGTCGACTACCTCGCGAGCGACAAGGCGCGCGTCGTGATCAAGGCCTACGGCTACGGCTGGTGATGGCGCGATGAACTGGGGCGACGACGCGCAGGCGGTGGCGCTGACGCTGAAGCTGGCCTTCGTCGTCACCGTGCTGCTGCTCGCGCTCGGCACGCCGCTCGCGTGGTGGCTGGCGCACACGCGTTCGCGCTGGAAGGCGCCGCTGTCCGCGCTCGTCGCGCTGCCGCTGGTGCTGCCGCCCACCGTGCTGGGCTTCTACCTGCTGATGCTGATGGGCCCGCACGGCGTCGTCGGCCGCGCGACGCAGGCGCTGGGCATCGGGCTGCTGCCGTTCAGCTTCGCGGGCCTGGTCGTCGCGTCGATGCTGTACTCGCTGCCGTTCGTGGTGCAGCCGATCCAGACCGCGTTCGAGGCGATCGGCGCGCGCCCGCTGGAGGCCGCCGCCACGCTGCGCGCCGGGCCCTGGGAGCGCTTCGCGCACGTGGCGCTGCCGCTCGCGCGCCGCGGCGTCGTCACGGCCGCCGTGCTGGGCTTCGCGCACACGGTCGGCGAGTTCGGCGTCGTGCTGATGATCGGCGGCAACATCCCCGGCGCCACGCGCGTGATCTCCACGCAGCTGTACAACCACGTCGAGGCGCTCGAATACCCCCAGGCGCATCGCCTCGCGGCGCTGCTGCTCGCGTTCAGCTTCGCGGTGCTGCTGGGCGTCTACCGCCTGCGTCCGAAGGGCGCACTGGTCGCCACGCCGGCCGACGGAGCGCCGCGCGCATGATCGAAGCGACGCTGAAGCTGCCGCGCGGCGCGTTCACGCTCGACGTGTCGCTCGCGCTGCCCGCGCGCGGCACCAGCGCGCTGTTCGGCCCCTCGGGCTGCGGCAAGACGACGCTGCTGCGCTGCCTCGCCGGCCTGGAGCGCGCGCCCGGCGGACGCGTCGTCGTCGACGGCGAGACTTGGCAGGACGACGCCGCCGGCGTCTTCGTCCCGACACATCGCCGCGCGGTCGGCGTCGTGTTCCAGGAGGCCAGCCTGTTCGACCACCTGGACGTGCGCGCCAACGTCGAATTCGGCTGGAAGCGGGTCGCGCCGGCGCAGCGCCGCGTCTCCATCGAGCAGGCCGTCGAATGGACCGGCATCGGCGCGCTGCTGCAGCGAGCGACGACGGGCCTGTCCGGCGGCGAGCGCCAGCGCGTGGCGATCGCGCGCGCGCTGGCCGTGAGCCCGCGCCTGCTGCTGATGGACGAGCCGCTGGCCGCGCTCGACGCCGCGCGCAAGGCCGAGATCCTGCCGGCCATCGAGCGCCTCGGCGAGCTCTCGGGCATCACCATCGTCTACGTCAGCCACGCGATCGCCGAGGTCGCGCGCCTGGCCGACCACGTCGTGCTGATGGAGGCCGGCCGCGCCATAGCATCGGGCCCGGTCGGCGAGCTGCTGAGCCGCCTCGACCTGCCGTTGCCACCGGGCGAGGACGCCGGCGTCGTGCTGCTCGGCACGGTCGGCGCGCTCGACTCGCAATGGCACCTGGCGCGCCTGGACGTGCCCGGGGCGTCGTTCTGGACGCGCGATCCGTCGCTGCCGGTCGGCCACCGCACCCGCCTGCGCGTGCTGGCGCGCGACGTCTCGCTGAGCCTCGCCGAGCAGCCGGGCAGCAGCATCGCCAACCAGATCCCGGCCCACGTCGAGGCCATCGCCGACGACACCCACCCGTCGCAGGTGCTCGTGCGCCTGCGCACGCGCGAGGGCGCGAGCGCGCTGCTCGCGCGCGTGACGCGCAGGAGCGCGCAGGCGCTCGCGCTCGCGCCGGGGCTGGCGGTGTGGGCGATGGTGAAGTCGGTGGCGCTGCTCGATTGAGGCGCCAGCCTCGACGCCATCAGCCGCCTTCAGCGGCGCGCCCTGCGGCGTGCCGTAGTTGGCGGTGCCGGGATTCATCGTGGATTCCGTGCCGGCGTTGGCCTTGGCGACGGCGACGCCGGCCGCGATGCCAGGGACACCGCGAAGCGAGCCCGACAGCCTAGGGATTCGACCTTGACACGCTGAAGTCGCATCTCGAAACTCGTCCATACAAGACAGGGAGCGGCGGCGTGTTCAACAGCTCGATCCTCGACGTCATCATCGGATTGGTTTTCTGTTTCGCGAGCGTCGCGCTGTTCGTGAGTTCGATCAACGAAGCCATCGCGTCGCTTCTGAAATTGCGCCACAAGACGTTGCTGAGCGGGATGCAGCAACTGCTGAACGACCCGCAGGGCAACGGTCTCGTCAAAGCACTCTACGCGCACGCGCTGGTCAATCCGATGTCGCTGGACGTGCCGTTCGCCGCAGCGATCGTCGACTCAGCGACGACACCGCTGCCCGCGCCCGCCCCGATCCCTGGCCAAGCAACGAAGGCGCAGGTCGTGGTGAGACCCCAGACGCCCGCGTGGGCCCTCGGGAAGCAGCTTCCTTCCTATATCGCATCGAAGGATTTCGCCAACGCGTTGATCGATGTCATTCAAGCCGCGTCAGATGACAAATCCAGCTTGAAAGCGGATATCGACCAGGTCGCAGATCCGCAGCTGCGCCAGATGCTGCAAGGCTTTTGGGCGCGCGCGCAAGGCGACGTCGACAAGCTCAGCGATTCGATCGCCGACTGGTTCGACAACGCAATGGGTCGGCTGTCGGGATCGTACAAGCGGCGCAGCCAGTTCTGGACCTTTGCCATCGGGCTGGTGGTGGCGGCCAGCCTCAACATCGATGCGTTCCAGGTCCTGGATCAACTCTGGCGGCGACCGGAACTCTCGGCTGCGATCTCTTCGCCCGCGTCGAAGGATCTGATCGCCGCAGCGGTCGTGCAAGACCGGCGAGGCCAGGATTCCAGCGAGCCATCCGCGACGGACAAGATCAGCCATCCGTCGGATGGCCCCGCCCTGCTGCCCGAAAGGCTGATGTCGACGTTGAGTACCTTGCCGGTGGGTTGGGAGGGCTTCGTGAGCCCCTCCTTCGATCTGAAAGGGGTCGCGCTCTGGTTGAAGTGGGTGCTCGGGGTTGCTGTCACGGCTTCGGCCGCCGTGTTCGGTGCGCCCTTCTGGTTCGACCTGTTGCAGCAGGTGATCCAAATCCGTGGTGCCGGAACCAAGCCTGCGACGAACATCGAGCAAAAGAGGCCGCAGGCGAACTCCCGCGCCGGATGGTGATGCTGTCCGTCAGCCCCTCTTGGAAGGCAGCACGCCGCCCCCGAAAGCGTTCCACCCGTCCACCGACAACGTTCGAGGTCCTATGCTCCAACTTGGTGACTCCGGAAGCGACGTCTCGACCCTGCAGCAAGCTCTGGCCGACCACGGATTCAACCCCGGTGCGATCGACGGGCAGTTCGGCGGAGGCACCCAGGCCGCCGTCATCGCCTTCCAGAACAGCGAGCAAATGCTTGCCGATGGGGTGGCCGGACCGAGAACTCTTTCGGCGCTGGGCATCGCGACATCCGCCGCCCTTCCCGACGCGACGTCCGCCATGACCGTGCAGGTGGCAAGCCGGATGTGCCCCGACGCCAAGATCTCCAACATCAAGGCGAATCTCCCTGCGCTGATCGCCTCGATGACCCACTACGGGCTGATCGACAAGACGATGTTGCTCATGGCCGTCGCCACCATCCGGGCGGAAACCGCCGGCTTCATGCCGCTCGATGAAGGCGAATCGCGATTCAACACATCGCCTTCCGGGCATCCGTTCGACCTCTACGACAGTCGCAAGGATCTCGGCAACACAGGCCCCAGAGATGGCGCCGACTTCAAGGGCAGAGGCTTCGTCCAACTGACCGGACGGTTGAACTACGCCAAATATGGCCCCATGCTGCTCCCGCCGGTCGACCTGCTCGCGAACCCCGAGTTGGCCAATTCGCCTTCGGTCGCGGCGGACATCCTGAGTCTCTTTCTGCGCGACCGGGAACTGCAGATCAAGGATGCGTTGATGCATGGAAACATGCAGGCCGCACGGCGCTTGGTCAACGGTGGTTCGAATGGGCTCGACCAATTCACCGATGCCTACGACATCGGGAACTCACTCATCAGCTGACAATTCCCCGGGGGGTTTGTCGGACTTGGTCAGACCCATGCTGTCCCAGAACACGACCATCGGGTGAAGCAGTACGACATAGCCTGAGCCGACGACAAGGCACTCGACCACCATGGGCGGGAGTCCACCGCGTGGCAGCCAGATCCAGAACGGAAACACCAGATTTGCAAGCTCGTATGCCGAGCCGATGAGGAGGCTCGCAAGCCAAAGTCGACCTGCGGGGCGCCAATCCCGGCCTGTCAGCAGAGGCACGATGGGGCCGGGCCGGCCGCGCAGCAAGCAGATGAGCTCGCCAGCCCCCAGGATGGCAATACCGGCACAAAACATGAGCCAGATCGAACCTGGCGGGCTGAGGCAGTCCCCGGCAATTGCCAGCGCGATCGTGGCTATCAGCGCCGCATGCAACAGGCGGCCGCAGGGCCGCGCGATGTCGGACCGGGGACCGCGCAGATAGAAGACGGTGGCAAACGCGGCGCCGTATGAGATGGCACCGTTGGCCAACAAGTGCACGGGTGTCAGGCCCACGCCAGGAATCAGGTTCGTGCCCATCGATCCGCCGTAGACAAAGACTCCCTGTCGACCCAGGATCAGGTCGTACGCGGCGCCGAAGACGATGCCCGCCGCCATGGACAGGCACAGGATGCGGCCGGTGGGGGCCGGGCTGCGTCGCCAGATCGCGACGCCAAGCGCCAGCAGCCACTGCAGGGTGCAAATCAGCCAAAAATTGGCCGAATGAGCAATCCATGCGAGGTCGAACATGGGTCGCTCAGTGTGCCGCCGATTCGCGCGTGCCGGCGGCACCTGCAGGAATGGGCGTACCCGTCTTGAAAAGGTAGGGGGGGCATCCGCCAGGCTTGCCGACCGACCTAAAATCAACCACGCCAGTTGCCGCGTCGTCCATGGGGCCCCCGTTCAGGAGGAGTGTCATGCGATTTCCATTCAAATTGTGGCTGAAGTGGACCGTGCTCGTCCTGGCGAGCGCCATCGCGAGTTTCATTGCGGCCCTCATCGATGGGTACAACACGGCCAGGCAATTGACCGGGATCGGCCTGGGCATTGCGACGTTCATCGTCATCTACACGGTGATCGAATCATGGGCGACGGCCCGCTCGATGAGTGCCTTCGTCCAATCGCTGAAGGTCGGCGTGCTGATCAAGATCGGCCTGGAGATCGTGCCCGCCATCGAAGTGGTCACCGGGGGATTGGCGATCGACATGATCGACGCGCTCGGAATTGACAACGTGATCCTGTCCACGTACCTCAAGACGTTGATTGTCGGCGTGATCTATTCAGTCATCGTGTTCTTGCTGGCCGCGCTCTACTGGTATTTGCGGGGACGCTACACGTTTGTCGCGCAGCATCTGCGAGGCGCCACGGAATGAGCTCCCCGGTCGATCGCCTCGTCGAATGGGCGCGGTCGCGTGTCGAAATTGGCGCGGTGGCGTCAATCATCACCACGGTTGCTGCCTACGTCGGGCAGCGCTTCTACAAGAGCTATTTCGAATTCCACCTGCTCGATGGCGTCAACATCGAAGTCCCGTTGGCTGATAGTGCACGCGTGTTTGCCTTCGTGCTTCTCGTGTCGGCGGTGGTCGTCCTGCTGGCGCTGAAGGGCAACGATGCCAAGCCCGCAAGCGCGCTTTCCGCTCTGTCGGACAACGTGCCACTGTTTGTCGTCCTGGTCTTGACCGGCGTACTGGCTGCGAGCATTTATCTGAGCAATGTCGAGGACGTCTCGCGATGGCTCGATCAACGGATGGGTCAGTCGGCATTGCGAACCGATGCCTTGAGCCACGTGCCGACGGTGGTCAGCTTCCTGCACAGATGGATGATTGCCGGGCCGGTCGTGCTGTCCGCCGTCGTCGTCGGGGTCGCGTCGGCTGCTCGCTGGTCGTTTTCAAATCATCTGCTGCGACAGAGTGCGACCGTCCGCTACGCCTACCTGGCCATCTATATCGTCCTTCTGCTCGCCGCAGCCAGCGCCGCGGGTGAAGCGGATGCGTACCTCGAGCGCACCGGCGTTCTCAGTCGCGCCGAGATTACGGTGTTGCTCAATGACGGGACTTCCATCGGCAGCAAGTCACCGGCGTATCTCATCACGAAGGCGGACTCCACCTACTATGTTGCGACGGCTGGTACCGGTGAGACACCCATCATGACCTGGGCGATCCCCCAAGAAGCCATCCGAATCATCGAGTTCTCGGCTGCGGGTACGCGCAACAAGGCGTCCGTCATTCCACCCGCACACTGACATTTGACGAGTGCGCGAATCGGTTGTCCCGCGCGCCGGCGAATCCCACGGGAACGGGCTCGCCCAACGACGGCGAGCCCGTTCGTCCGGCGACGGCGCGCGTCGCGCGAAGCGGCCGGCTCAGCGTTGATGGGCACAGGCCGCGTCGTACTGCGAGACGCTCGCGGTGTTGCGCGAATTCTGCGGCTGCTGGCCGGCGTAGACGGTGCCGGCATGACCGGACGGGTTGAACGCCGAGCCGGGCGCGTTGGCGGCGTTGCCCGGCGTTTCGGGCGCCGTCGCGCTGCCGCAGCTCTGGTTGGGTTGGCCCGTCTGCGCGGGGCCGCGCATCGTGGTGGTCTGGGTGGCACGCGGCGGGACGGCGGCGGCGCGCATCGTTGGCGCAGCCGTCGTGTGCGGCACGCCCGCCGCGGTCGCGGAGATGACGCTGGACAGGGATGCCGCGGCGATCGCCGCGCAGGTTGCGGTCAGTCTCATGGTTGGCTCCTGGTTGGTCCGAGGTGGCGCGCGTCGTCCGGCGTCGTGGCGCATCGGCAGCGAGCGCATCGGGACGGACGCGTGGTCATCGTGTATCCCCCGGGGCTGCCGGTGCGGTTCAACGGGACCGCAGGCCGCTGCGCGATCGCACGGCATACCGCATCCAGGTGATGTGACAGCGCTCTGACGGCCCGCGGCAAGCTCGCGTTCGGGCGGCAGCGGGGCGCGTCGCTACAACGGCCCATCTCTTCGACCGACCCGCCATCCGAATGCCCGACGCCGCGCTCCAGGCCTGCGCCACCGCCGCCCCCGCCGCCACCCCGCGCATCCACCTCGCCGCGCCGGCCGACGTGCCGTTCATCGTCGAGCGCATCGCCGCCGAGTCGCGCGCCGGCCACTTCGCCTGCGACTGCAGCCGGCCCGACGTGCTGCGCGGCCTGTGGCACCAGGTGCAGACCGCCGTCTCGCACGGCGTCATGCCCCTGCCCGGCGAGCGCAACGGCGCCGGAGCGCGCGCGTTCGTTGTCCAGGTGGGCGGCGCCGACGCCGGCTTCGCGATCCTGGTCGAGGACTCGCCGGGCTCCTGGTACCGGCGCCTGGAACTGTTCGCGATCGCCGTGCATCCCGGCTTCCGCGGGCGCGGGCTGGGGCGGCGCCTGGTCGACGTCCTCGTGCGCGCGTCGCGCAGCGCGCGGGTCTACGCGCGCTGCGCCTTCGCGTCCGCCGCGATGGCCGGCGTGCTGCGGTCCTGCGGCTTCGAGCTCGGCGCGCGGCCGAATCCGGGCGGCGTGACGCTCGAGTGGCGTCGGGCGCCGCAGCCGGCCTGATGCCGCGGGCCGGGCGATCCGGCATCGCGAGCGACGGCGACGGACAGCACTGCCCTGGTTGACCGGGCCCCGCGTGACCCACGCCGGGTGCGGAACCGTTCGTTGCACCGCAGCAACAGCCCGGCGCTGCCCTGGCGCCAGATCAGGCTTTTGGCGGCCATTTCTTGTCGTGATGTGGCGTTCCCGTTAGAGTCCGTCTCTCGCAATTGCGAATCACTCGCAGTTGCATCATCAATCAAACTGGGCGACGACGCGGTCGCCGGTGACAAGAAGACCATGAAAGCTCCCGGCTTCAGTTCAGGATCCGGCCTCCGGGGAGGAGGTCTCGCGCTCGCCCTGGCCGCCCTGCTCGCGGCCTGCGGCGGCGGTGGCGACAGCGCCACGTCGTCGAGCAGCAGCGCCACGCTCTCGGCCGCCGCTCAGCTCGGCCAGAAGATCTTCTCGGACACGGCGCTGTCGGCCTCCGGCCAGCAGTCGTGCGCCACCTGCCACGTCAGCAGCATCGCGTTCGCCGACGACGCGTCGGCCAGCGGTGTCGACCACGGCCTGCCGGTGGCGCTCGGGGGCCCGGGCATGGATCGTCCCGGCTTCCGCAACACGCCGTCGCTGATGTACACCGCGCTGACGCCGGCGTTCTACTTCGACGCCGACGGCAACCCCAACGGCGGCTTCTTCCGCGACGGCCGCGCCACGACGCTGGCCGAGCAGGCGACGATGCCGTTCACCAACTCGTTCGAGATGGCCAACGCCGACGCGGCCGAGGTCGTCGCCCGGCTCAAGACGCGTTCCTACCTGGCCGACTTCGTCGCGCTGTACGGCGACGCCGTGCTGAACGACCCCGCGACCGCGCTCACGCGCATGGGCCAGGCGCTGGCGGCGTTCGAGTCGGAGGAGCCGGCATTCAGCCCGTTCTCGAGCAAGTTCGACGCGGTCCAGAGCGGCAAGGCGCAGTTCACGGCGCAGGAGCTCAACGGCATGGCGCTGTTCAACAACGCCACCAAGGGCAACTGCGCCGCGTGCCATCCCGGTACGTCGGCCGACGGCACGACGCCGGCGATGTTCACCGACTACAGCTACGACAACCTGGGCGTGCCGCGCAACCCGCTGATCCCGGGCAACACCGCGGCCGCGCCCAGCTACACGCCGGTCGACAGCACCGACGGCGTGCAGAGCTACTACGACCTGGGCGTCTGCGGCCCGTTCCGCACGCAGACCGTGGACCTGTCGGCGCACTGCGGCCAGTTCAAGGTGCCCACGCTGCGCAACATCGCGCTGACCGCGCCGTACTTCCACAACGGCCGCTTCACGACGCTGAAGGACGCCATCGGCTTCTACGTGCGGCGCGACACCAACCCCGAGGAGTGGTACCCCACCGCCGCCGACGGCACGGTCACCAAGTTCGACGACCTGCCCGCGGCCTACGGCGGCCAGTTCGCGGTCAAGGCCGGCGTGGTCGGCAGCGACGCGGGCTACCTCGGCAACGTCAACACCGGCGAGATCCCCTACAACCGCAAGATCGGCGACACGCCCGCGCTGTCGTCCGCCGAGATCGACGACGTCATCACCTTCCTGTGCACGCTGACCGACGGCTACGACCCGACCGATCCGGGTGCGCAGGTGCTGCCCGCCCAGTGCCAGTCCGCCGTCCGCGCGACGTCCGCCGCCAACACCACCCAGAGCCGATGAACCCCATGAACAAGACCTCCACCGCCCTCGCGGCCCTGACCCTTTGCCTGCTGTCGTCGGCCCATGCCGCCGACGCGACGCCCGCCACCGCCGACAGGCTCGCGCAGCAGCTCGAGCAGATGCAGCAGCAACTCGATGCGATGAAGCAGGAGCTGGCGCGCGTGAAGGCGCAGAACGACGCGCTCGCCGCGCAGCAGGCGGCGCAGGCCAAGGCCGCCGCCCAGGCACCCGCGCCGGTGCCCGTGGTCGCGCAGGCGCCCGCACCCGCACCCGCGAGCGGCATCTCGCCCAACCTCGGCCTGTGGGGCTACGGCGAGATCTACTACTCGAACCCGACGCACGACCACAGCCTGGCCACGGCCGACCTGGCGCGCGCCGTCTTCGGCATCGGCTACAAGTTCGACGAGAAGACCAGCTTCAACTCCGAGTTCGAGGTGGAGCACGCGGTCGCGTCGTCCAGCGACTCGGGCGAGTTCGAGGTGGAGCAGTTCTACATCGACCACCAGCTCACCGACTCGATCAGCGCCAAGGCCGGCCTGTACCTGATGCCCGCGGGCCTGATCAACGAGCACCACGAGCCCACCGCCTTCTATGGCGTGCACCGCAACTTCGTCGAGACGCTGATCATCCCCAGCACCTGGCGCGAAGGCGGCCTGGGCCTGCACGGCACGAGCGACATCGGCCTGAGCTGGGACGCCGGCATCAGCACCGGCCTGAACCTGGACGGCTGGAACCCGATGCCCGAGGATCCGCTGTACCGCACCGCGTCGGACCTCGGCGAAGCCGCGCCGATGCAGGCCACGCACCAGGAGCTGCAGAACGCCAACGTGCAGCACCTGGCGCAGTACGTCGGCCTCAACTACACGGGCGTGCCCAACCTGCTGCTGGGCGGCTTCGCCTTCACCGGCAACATGGCGATGCCCACGACGCCGTCCAACCTGCCGCAGTCGCGCGCCACGCTGTGGGAGGCGCACGCGCGCTGGACGCCGGGCAACGCCGACATCTCGGCGGTGTATGCGCACGGCTCGTTCTCGAACACGGCCACGTACAACCTCGACAACGCCGGCGCGTCCAACCCGCTGCCCTCGTCCTTCCTCGGCTACTACGTGCAGGGCGCGTACAAGCTGTGGGAGAGCGGCAGCTACAAGCTCAGCCCGTTCGTGCGCTGGGAACACTACGACATGGGCGCCAGCTACGCGGGCATCGCCCCCGGCTTCACGACCACGCCGACCGGCCTGGCCTCCGACGGCAAGCCGTGGCCGACCCCGCGCGACCGCGTGTGGACGCTGGGCACCAACTTCTACCTGAACCCGAACGTGGTGTTCAAGGCCGACTACCAGCGCTTCAACACCAACACCGACCTGACGCGCATCGACCTGGGCCTGGGCGTCAGCTTCTGACGCGAGGCCGAGCGAAAAGGGGGTCGCCGCGGCGATCCCTTTTTTCGCGCAGCGTGCTCATGACGGTGCGTTGCCTGCGCGCACGCCGTGCTCGCGAAGCAGGCTCGCTACCCTCGGGTTCCCTGAAATCCGCTGCTCGCCGCCCATGAAGCTTCGCCTCGCGCTCGCCCTGCTCGCCACTGCCGCCCGGCGAGTACCAGGCGGTCTGGGCCCACGGCGAGCAGTATTCGAACGGCGCCTGGGTACGCAAGCCGCTGGCGCCGGGCCTGCGCTTCACGGTGAAGACGGGCGAGGCGGTCTACATCGGCCGCTACATCATCGGCGAGTCGCACTTCGCGCCGATCGTGATCGTCAGCGACCACCAGGACGAGGACCAGTCGATCGCGAAGGCGAGGCAGGCGGCCCTTCCTGCCGACGCCGTCGCTTCGCAGGTGCCGCCGGCCGGCCAGCGCCGGTTCTGAGCGTCAGTCGCGCGACGGGTAGCCCGTGATGGCGCGGATGCGCGCGTACAGCGGCGCGAGCCGCGGATACATCTTCTGGTAGACCTGCGCGTAGAGCTCGTCGTACAGCGCCGCGTTGCGCGCGTCGGGCTCGAAGGTGCGCGCCACGCGCGTCATCGCCTTGACCGCCGTGGCGAAGTCGGCGTGCAGGCCCAGGCCGACGGCGCAGTCGATGGCGGCACCCAGGCCGCTGGTCTCGTACACGTGCGGCCGGCTGGCGGGCAGGCGGAACACGTCGGCCGTGAGCTGCAGCGCGGCGTCGGACTGCGAGCCGCCGCCCGAGACGCGCAGCTCCGTCAGCGGCACGCGCGTCTTCTTCTCGATGCGCTCGCGGCCGTCGCGCAGCGCGTAGGCCAGGCCCTCCAGGATCGCGCGGTAGACGTGGGCCCGGGTGTGGGCCTCGCCGAAGCCGATGATCGCGCCCTTGGCGTCGGGGCCGGGGTGGCGGATGCCGGGCGTCCAGTACGGCTGCAGGACCAGGCCCAGCGAGCCGGGCGGCACGGCGGCCACCAGCTCGTCGAGCAGCGCCTCGGGCGCGACGCCGCGCTCCTGCGCCGCGTTGCGCTCGCGGTCGCCGAACTGCTCCTTGAACCAGCGCACCATCCAGTAGCCGCGGAAGATCTGCACCTCGCTGTCGTAGTGGCCGGGCAGCGCGGCGGGGTACGGCGGCACGAAGGACAGCGCCTCGGCGTACTGCTTCGTGCAGACGTTGATCGTGGCCGTCGTGCCGTAGGAGACGCCACCGACGTGCGGCTCCAGGCAGCCCGAGCCCAGCACCTCGCAGGCCTTGTCGGCCGCGGCGGCGATCACCGGCGTGCCCGCCGGGATACCCGTGGCCGTACTGGCCGCGGCGCCGACCCGGCCCAGCACCGAACCCACCGGCCGCAGCTCGGGCAGCTGCTCGGGGCGCACGGACAACGCCTGCCACTTCCAGTCCGACGGCCTGGCCCACGCGTGCGCCTTGAAGTCGAACGGCACGTAGCCGACCTGCGAGCCGATCGAGTCGACGAACTCGCCCGTCAGCCTGTGGTTCAGCAGGCCCGACAGCAGCAGCAGCTTGTGGGTGCGCGCCCAGGCCGCGGGCTCGTGTTCGGCCCACCAGTTGACCTCGGCCTCGCGCTGGAAGTAGCGGATGGTGTCGGCGACGCCGGCCAGGCGGAACGCGCTGCGCCAGGCGGCGTTGATGCGCGGCACGCGCGTGGCGCGGCGCTGGTCGAGCCAGATCAGTGCCGGCAGCACCGCGTCGCCCCGCGCGTCGACCGGCATGATGGTGCCGCGCTGCGTCGTCACCGAGACGCCGCGCACCCGCGCCGCCAGCTCGGGGCGGTCGACCCACAGCAGGCGGCAGGCGCGCGCGCAGGCGGCCCAGAAGCCCTCGACGTCATGCGACATCCAGCCCGGACGCTCGACCAGGTAGTCGTCGAGCGCCACCTGCGCCTTGGCGACGAGCTCGCCGCGCGGATCGAACAGCAGCGCGCGCGTGCTCTGGGTGCCGCAGTCGATCGAGAGCAGCAGGTCGTCGGGACGGGCAGTGGTCATGGGGCGGGCACCGAGTAGCACTGGGCGATCAGGCGGGCGTAGCGATCGCACTGGTCGCGCCATTCTCCGGCGGACCAGCGCAACGCCTCGCGCGCGACGGGCTCGAGCCGCGGCAGCAGCGCCGCGGCGCCGTCCGGCAGCAGCAGTCCCAGGCGCGTGCGGCGCAGCAACAGGTCGTCGAGGAAGCGCACCTGCTCGTGGCGCAGCGCCCAGTGCAGCTCGGCCCAGGGCGTGGCGGTGCCGGCGACGGCGTCGAGGTCGGCCGACGCGGATTCGCGCAGCAGCTGCTCGGCCTGCGGGCCGTGGCGCCCGAGCAATCGGCTGCGCAGGCCATGCGGCAGCGCCGCCAGCGCGGGGGAATCGGGCAGCGGCGCAAGGACGGGGGCGGCCTGCCGATACGCGAAGTCGATACGCGACGGCCTGGCCGCGAGATGCGGCGCGGCATGCCGCAGCGCGTCGAGCGCGTTGACGCGGAAGGTGGTGAGCTTGCCGCCGGTGACGGTGACCAGGCCCTGCTCGTCGCGCACGACGTGCTCGCGCGGCGCCTTCGACGGATCGCCGCCGGCGGCGCGGTCGTCGACCACCGGGCGCACGCCGGCATAGCTGCAGATCGCGTCGGACGCGCGCAGGTCCAGGCGCGGGAAGGCATGGCGCGCAGCCTCGAGGAGATAGGCGGCCTCGCCGGCGGTGATGCGCGGTTCGACGTCGGGATCCTCGGCATGGTCGAGGTCGGTCGTGCCCACCAGCGCGACGCCTTCCCACGGCGTGGCGAACACCGGGCGGCCGTCGCGCGGATGCAGCAGGCTCACGGATTGCGCCACCGGCAGCCGCCATAGCGGGAACACGAGGTGGCTGCCGCGCAGCGGACGCAGCATCGGCGCGCCCAGGCCGCGCCGCACGTCGTCGGCCCAGGCGCCGGTGGCGTTGACGACGCAGCGCGCCCGCACCTGGCCCGTGAAGCCCGCGCCCTCGATGCGCGCGCCGACCACCGTGCCCGGCTCGACGGCGCCGCCATCGGCGGCCGCCAGCGACGACAGCGGCGCGTCGGCGTCGCCCGCGCGCAACAGCGATTTCACCACCGCGCGGTTGAACACGCGCGCGCCGTGGCGCTGCGCCTCCTGCAGCACGCGCATCACCAGGCGCGCGTCGTCGGTCTTGGCGTCGAGGTAGCCCGAGGCGCCCAGCAGGCCGTCGGTCGCCAGATGCGGCGCGAGCACGCGCACCTCGTCCGGCGAATGGAAGGTGCGGTGGCGCTCGCCGGCCATCGCGTCGTAGATCGCCAGGCCCAGGCCCAGCGTGCGCCGGCTCGGCGACCGGCCCTCGTAGTGGCCCATCAGGAAGCGCTGCGGCTCGACCAGGCCCGGCGCGTCGCGCAGCAGGCGGCCGCGCTCGCGCACCGATTCCAGCGTCAGCCCGAGCGCGCCTTCGCGCAGGTAGCGCAGGCCGCCGTGCACGAGCTTGGACGAGCGCGACGAGCTGCCCCACGCGAAGTCGCGCGCCTCGACCAGCATCACCGCCAGCCCGCGCCGCGCGGCCTCCAGCGCGACGCCCGCGCCGGCGATGCCGCCGCCGATGACGAGGATGTCGACGTCGTTCAATGCCGGTCCTCGCGGCCGCTCGGCGACGGCGCGGCCTGGCGCGCGGCGACGCGGCGGGCGGCACGCGGGCCGGCGAACACGCTGCGCCGCGCGCCGGCCTCCGCGCCGGTCGCCGCCAGCGCCGCGGCGACGACGCGCATCGCCACGGCCACCGGGCGGCGGGCGCGTGCGAACGCGACGCGTCGATCCGCGTTCATTCGCAGTCGCCCAGCAGGTTGCCGCGCGCCATCACGCCCTGCGGGTCGAATTCGCGCACCATCGCCGCGATCGCCGACATGCCCGTCGCGCCCTTCTCGGCCGCGAGCCAGCGCGCGTGATCCTTGCCGACGCCGTGCTGGTGCGTGATCGTGCCGCCGTGCGCGACGATCGCGTCGCCCACCGCCGCCTTCAGCGACTGCCAGCGCGCCAGCGCCGTCTGGTAGTCGGGCCCGATGCGGTAGACGAAGGTGGAGTAGACGCTCGAGCCCTGCGCGTAGACGTGCGACAGGTGCGTGTAGCAGTGCGTGCGTTCGTCGTGCCGCGCCAGCGCGTCGCGGCCGGCGCGCTCCATCGCGGCGACCATCGCATCCACGCGCGGCCAGTCGCAGGCGGTCTCCATGGTGTCGACGGCGTAGCCCGCGTCCCACAGCGCGTTGCGAAGGTAGACGTTGGCGAAGCGGCGCTGCGCCCACTTCCCGCCGAGCGCGGTGCCGGTCGAGACGCCGCCGTGCGCGCGCCAGATCGCCGCCGCCGCGCGCCGCATCGCGCGCACCGCGCCGGCGCTGTCGCCCGTGAAACCGGCAAGCAGCAGGCACTTGCCCTCGCCGACGCCGCGCAGCGACAGGTAGCGCTCCAGCCAGGCGATGGCCGACGCGTGGCCGGCCATCGTCAGCGTCGTGTAGGTCTCGGCGGCATTGGCCAGCCGCTGCATCGACAGGCCCAGCCTGCCCTGCGCGATGCGGCGCACCGCGGCGGCGGCGCTCGCCCAGTCGGGGAAGAAGACGCCGACGAAGCGCTCCGCGGCCGGCGCGCGCGTGACGCGCACGCTGGCCTCGGTCAGCACGCCCAGGCGCCCTTCGGAACCCAGCACCCACTCGCGCAGGTCGGGGCCGGCGGCCGATGCCGGAAACGTCGGCAGCGTCCATTCCCGCTCCGGCGTCTGCAGCGTGCCGCCGGCGAAAAGCTGCTCGATGCGGCCGTAGCGCGCGGACTGCTGGCCCGACGAGCGCGTCACCACCCAGCCGCCGAGGGTCGACAGCTCGAAGCTCTGCGGGAAGTGGCCCAGCGTGAAGCCGTGGGCGCGCAGCTGGGCCTCGAGGTCGGGCCCGGCGACGCCGGCCTCGAAGCGCGCGAGCTGCGCGACGGGATCGAGATCCAGCAGCCGCATCATGCGGCCCATGTTCAGCGTCAGCACCGGCGCGGCGCCGACGGGCGTCAGGTGGCCGGCGACGCTGGTGGCGCCGCCCGCGGGCAGCACCTGCACGCCGTGCTCGCGCGCCCAGTCCAGCAGCGCGCGCACCTCGGCCGAGCGGGCGGGGAACGCGACGCCGTCCGTCGCGCGCCCCAGCACGCCGAAGCGCAGCCGCAGCCAGTCGTGCATGGACTGGCCGAAGCTGGCGCGCAGCCGCGTCTCGGCACGGGTGTCGACCAGCGGATGCGCCGGCAGGCGCGACGGCTGCGCCTCGACCTGCGCGATGGCAGCGGCCAACGTCGCGTCGGTCACCGGCTGCGCGTCGCCGACGGCCTGCGCGAGGAAGGCGCGCGCCTCGGGCTTGAGCGTTTCCTGCACGCGGGCGTCGCCCCAGCCGTTCCAGCGTCGTGAGGGGGTCATCGTGGCTATACTCGTTTTTCCAGGTCGACAGGCGTCGCCATTCTCTCGAACGGAGGTCGTGGACGCTACGCCGCGTATGGTGCGTCGAACGCGCCGCCACGGCTTGTCTTTCGCCGACAGGCGAGTTGCCACAACATGCCAGTCCCGCCCGCGGCGACGCCGGTCCCGCCCTCCTCCGACCCGCTAGCCGCGGACGCGCCCTGCCCGATCCCGCCGGCGGCGGACGCGCGCGTGGCGATGGCCTACGCGCAGACGGCGGTCGCCGCCGCCCAGGCGACGGGCGTGACGCCCGCGCAGCTGTGCGCCCGGCTCGGCTGGCCCGAGGGCACGCTGGACGCGTCGCGCGACAGCCTCGCCGTCGCCGAATACATCGCCCTGCTGGGCGCCGGCGACGCGCTGGCCGACGACCGCGCCTTCGGCCTGCACACCGGCCTGCACGCCCGGCTGTCGACCTATCCGTTCTACGGCCTGGTGGTCTGCGCCTGCACGACGCTGCGCGGCGCCTTCGCGCAGACCCGGCGCTACGAAGGCCTGGCCCACGACCTGGGCCGCTCGCGGCTGGAGGAGCGCGCCGGCATCGCCACCTACTACTGGGACACGCCCTGGCTGCCCGCCTGCACGCCGGCACAGGCGCGGCACCTGGTCGACAGCGTGCTGGCCGGCATCCTCACCTTCGTCAGCTGGCTGGCGCACGAGCGGCTGCCGGTGCACGAGATCGGGCTGCCGTACCCCGAGCCCGACCCCGCGATCCGTGCTGCGCACACGCTGGTGTTCGGGCCGAGCGTGGTCTACGGCGTGCCGGTCGCGTACGGGCGCTTCGACGCGGCGCTGCTCGATCGGCCGGTGCCCAATGCCGACGGCAGCATGCTCAAGGTGCTGCAGCGGCATGCGGACGAGCTGCTGGCGGCGCGGCTGCGGGAGACCTCGGAGCCGCGTATCGTGACCGACGTCCGGCGCGAGGTCGCGGCGCAGCTGGCCAACGATCGGGCGCGGGTCGACGATGTCGCTGCGGCGCTGGCGTTGAGCACGCGGACCTTGCAGCGCAAGCTGGCCGAGGCGGGCACGAGCTTCCAGGCGGTGCACGATGCGGCGCGGCAGGCATTGGCCGAGGAGCTGCTGCGGGACTCGCAGTTGAATCTCACCGATGTGGCGTTCATGCTGGGCTACCGGGAGCAGAGTTCGTTCAATCGGGCTTGCCGGGAGTGGTTCGGGGAGACGCCGGCGCGGACGCGGGAGCGGTTGCGCGGAGCCGCTGCGGGTATCGGCTGATCCGCGTGCCCAGGCAAGGCGCGCGGCCGGTGTCGGCTGATCGGCGTGCCTGCGGCGCTGTTTGCCAGGCGCTTCGCGCCTGGCGTCCCGGGGCGGCTTGGTCGCGGGCGGCAGGGTGGGTGGGGGCTTGTTTCGCCGGCTCGCGGGTTCCTGAATCCGGCCTGGACGGCCGGATTCCGCGGGCTCTCAGCACGACTCTTCCGCGCGCCGTCGCAGGGCCGCGCTTAGGCACCGTCTACACGATCGGAGATGCCCGCGACGTGCCGTCTCGCCGGCGAAACAAGCCCCCACCCACCCTGCCGCGGCTGCTTTTCTTGCTTGTGGGACGGAGGCGCGGGGGGGGCGCAGGGGGGCGGCGGCGGGG
>Ga0306920_100002379_pt1 | contig 23800 bp, 20 predicted proteins | sample flu12Cox44000170_FD_204666 | JGI IMG/M metagenome (GOLD analysis project Ga0306920, IMG submission 204666) | Lab enrichment of tropical soil microbial communities from Luquillo Experimental Forest, Puerto Rico - flux4day.12C.oxic.44.000.170 (v2)... | ecosystem: Environmental > Terrestrial >...
CGACAAGCTTTCCTTCAAGAAATACGACCCGATTGCACGCAAGCACGTTGCCTTCAAGGAAACGAAGATCAAGTAGGCGCTCGCGCCAAGGCACGGGCGTTGGCTCACGCAATTGTCGGCTGGGACGTATTGGAACTCGGCACGGGGTCCGGTGCGGGGCAAGCGTGTCGAACGTGGCTCAGGAGGAGGCCTGGCAAAATGCGCGCACCCGCGTATGCGCCCTACTGCTTTTCCTTGTTGGCAAGCGTGTTGGCTAGCAAGCGTGTTGGCTAGCAAGCGTGTTGGTTAGCAAGTGTGTTTGAAAGTGTGGCCGCGTCCGTGACTGACATCGGCAGCGGGGTAGAAGTCCGAGCAGTCACGGACGCAGGCCTGCCAAGTCGTGGACCAAAGAGGGCGTTGGCCAGACCTGGCTTCGACCGTCCTTAGGCGGCACTTCAAGAGGAGGCCACTCCTAGCCGCTTACGGACGGTCACACCTCACGGTGTCAGGAGATGCGGCGGACCTGACAGTCCATGAGGATCTCGCAAATTTTCTGTGGATAAGGCGGCGCGCCCACCTGGCGCCGCAACCGACCCGCCTCTCCCTCCTCCCGCTGAACCCCCGAGGAGCAAAGCAGATCGCCAAACAGTTTGCAAGACTTTGTTATTTTGCATCAAACCTTTGGGGCTGCTTTCAGAGGTTGCAAATCAACTGATAAGTTGTCTACCATAACTATAATAGCACAACCATTTCAACTGCTTAGCCCGCACCGCAGCAGCGGGCCAGGCGCATTCGCGCTGCATCCACCACCGCCCGGTTTCCGACGTTGGCAGGAAGGTCGTCAACGACCAGAACGTTGGTGATCATTGCCACCGGTCGCCCTCATCCTTCCCCAAGGTATCGGCGCACGGTCTCAAGAAACGTGACGATCGAGATCGGCTTGGAAATGTAGGCCTCACAGCCGCCCTGTCGGATGCGCTGCTCGTCGCCCTTCATGGCGAAGGCGGTGACGGCAATCACGGGAATCTCCCGCAGTTCTTCGTCGTCCTTGAGCCAGCGCGTTACCTCAAGACCGGAGACCTCGGGCAGCTGGATATCCATCAGGATCAGATCGGGGCGCCGCTCGCGGGCAATCTGCAAAGCTTCGATGCCGCTGCGGGTCTGCAGCGTCTGGTAGCCGTGGGCGTCCAAGAGATCGTGGAAGAGCTTCATGTTGAGCTCGTTGTCCTCCACGATCAGCACGGTGGGCATGCGGGGAACTTCGGGCCGGCGGCCTGCGATACTTCTGCAGCTCTCCTGGTAAGTCATGCGGTGGCAAGCCCAATTCCAGCGCCCTGCACTCTTGCACCGATTCTGTGTAGGCCCGGCACACGAGTTTGCTTCAGAACGCCTACCAACTGTTTAAGATGGGGTGAGACATCCGTCTTGTGGTGCGGGAGCGCGCATCATGGCCCAGGTCGCTAAGACGCCTTCTTCGCTCGATCTCGAATCGGCTGAAGCCATTGCACTGCAAGGGCTTACCTTCCTTGCCGAGGAACCGGTGCGCTTCTTGCGCTTTCTTGCGCTTACGGGACTGGAGCCCGACGAGGTGCGTGGGCGGGCCGGCACGCCGGAGCTGGCGTTGGCGGTGCTGGAACATCTGGCCGAGGACGAATCGCTCCTTTTGGTGTTCGCGGCGAGCCGCGCCGTGGCGCCGGAGAGCATAGGCCGTGCCATCGCCCTGCTCGACGCCCAATGCTCATGACCGTGGATATGCGAGAGCAGGCGCGCGCGCGCATCGGCATCGATCTGGGCGGCACTAAGATCGCGGGCATAGCGCTGGGGCCGGGCGGGTGTTCAGTGGGCGAGCAGCGCGTGGCTGCGCCGCGCCATGACTACGGGGCTACGATCCGCGCCATCGCCGAATTGGTGCGCCAGGTCGAGCAGCGCGCCGGTGCGCAGGGAAGCATCGGCGTAGGCATTCCGGGCTCGCTGGCGCCGCGGACCGGCTTGGTGCAGAACGCGAACTCGACGTGGCTCAACGGCAAGCCGCTCCAGCATGACCTCGAGGCCTACCTGGGCCGTCCGGTGCGGCTCGCCAACGACGCCAACTGCTTTGCGCTCTCCGAGGCCGTGGATGGCGCCGGGGCCGGCGCCCGCAGCGTGTTTGGCGTCATCCTCGGCACCGGCTGCGGCGGCGGGCTCGTGCGCGCGGGTGAACTCATCGACGGCCCGCGCGGGATTGGCGGCGAATGGGGCCACAACCCACTGCCCTGGGCGAACGCTGCGGAGCACCCTGGCCCCGTCTGCTGGTGCGGCCGAGCCGGATGCATCGAGACGTGGGTGTCCGGACCAGGCCTCGAAGCCGATCACGCACGGGCCATGGGGGAACGGATTTGTGCCGAGGAGATCGCCGCGCGGGCAAGCGGTGGTGACCCTGGTGCGCAAGCTACGCTCGAGCGCCACGCGGGCCGCCTCGCTCGCGGGCTGGCGCATGTCATCAATATCTTTGATCCGGACGTGATCGTGCTGGGTGGCGGCCTCTCCAAGCTGGCCCACCTCTACGTCGTGCTCCCGAAGTTGACGGCCCCGCACGTGTTTGCTGAGCCAGCGCGCGTGGTGGTCAAGCCACCGGTCTGGGGAGATGCAGGCGGCGTGCGCGGGGCCGCGTGGCTGTGGGATGCAACGGCGGGGAGCCGCATCGGCGCCTCGGCGCAGAGGTGAACGCGCAAGGCCACCGTGCGCGGCAACGTTGCAGCGCATGAAAAGCGCACACCAGCTGCGTTACGCGCTCCCGGGCCCGGGTTGAACCGCCTCGGCGACTTTTGTTGGCAACGCGCAGGGCTGACGGACGAGGCAAGAGGCGTCTTCGCATCGCCCGCGCTTTTATGTCACCGCCCTTCGCGAATGGCGGTCAGCGTCTTGCGCGTGGAGAGCGCCTCGGGATCGAGCTTGAGCTCGATGACGGACGGTTTGCTGCTGGCGAGTGCGGCGCGGAACGCTGGCGCGAAATCCGCCGTCGTCTCGACGGTGTAGCCTTCAGCGCCGAAGCTGCGTGCGTAGGCGGCAAAGTCGGGATTGATGAGCGTGGTGCCGATGACGCGGCGCGGATAGGCGCGCTCCTGATGGGCGCGGATCGTGCCGTACATGCCGTTGTTGGCGATGATGGCGATCACGGGCAGCGAATATTGCGCGGCTGTCGCCAGCTCTTGGCCCGTCATCAGGAAATCGCCGTCCCCTTGCACGCTCACCACTGGACGCGTCGGATGCGCGAGCTTCGCGGCGATGGCGGCAGGCAGGCCGTAGCCCATGGACCCGGAGGTGGGCGCCAAGCCGGTGCGATACCCCTTGTACTCGAAATAGCGGTGCACGAAGGCCGCGAAGTTGCCAGCGCCGTTGGTGAGAATACCGTCTTGCGGCAACAGCTCCGAGATGGTGCGCATGACCTGTGCCATCTTGACAGCGCCCGGCAGCGCAGTGGGCTTCAGGGTCTGTTCGTAGGCCGCCCGCAGCTCGGCGCGCCGGGCGCTCCAGGCGAGCTTGGTCGGCGACTCGACGCGGATCAAAGCCTCGGTGAAGGCCGGCGCGCCGGCGGCGATGGGCAGATCGGGGCGGTAAACCGAGCCCAACTCGTCGGGCGAGGGATGGATGTGGATCAGGAACTGCTTGGGATCGGGTATCTCGAGGAGCGTGTAGCCCGCGGTCGTGATCTCGCCGAGGCGCGCACCAAGCACGACCAGCACGTCGGCGTCCTTGATGGCGCCGGCCAGCCTCGCCTCAAGCCCAATGCCGGCGCAGCCGACGTAGCAGCGGTGCCGGTTGTCGAAATAGTCCTGGTAGCGGAAGGCCGAGGCGACCGGCAGATCAAAGCGATCGGCAAAGGCTTCGGTTGCCTTCTGCGCGGCGACGCTCCAGCCGGGCCCGCCGACGATCATGAGCGGCCGGTGAGCGTTGGCGAGCTTGTCCTGCAGCAGCAGCAGATCTTCGACCCCGGGGCACGACTGGGCGATGCGAGCGGGCTTGGCATCGACGGCCGCGCATGTCGCGGCGAGCATGTCCTCGGGCAGGCCCAGCACGACGGGACCCGGGCGGCCCGAGCGGGCAACGTGCATGGCGTGGCTCACGTATTCGGGAATGCGCTCGGTCTGGCGAACCACTGCAGCCCATTTCACGAGCGAGGAGAACACCTGCTTGATTTCGATTTCCTGGAACGCCTCGCGGTCCTCATGCCCGCTTGCGGGCATGCCGAGGAAGGCGAGCATGGGCGTGGAATCCTGGCGTGCGACGTGCAGACCACTGACCGCGTTGGCGGCGCCGGGTCCGCGCGTGACGAAGCAGACGCCGGGCGCGCCGGTGATCTTGCCCCATGCCTCGGCCATCATGGAGGCGCCTCCCTCCTGCCGGCAGATGATGGTCTTGATGCGGTTGGAGTCGTAGAGGCCGTCGAGCGCAGCAAGGAAGCTCTCGCCCGGCACAGTAAAGGCAGTGGTCGCGCCCTGGATCTCCAGCTGATCAATGAGGATCTTGCCGCCGTGACGCATGCGGGCCTCCCTGCACAAGGGGTCAGCCCCCTGGCCTCGACGTTCCCGTTCGCAAAAGGGCGCGCGAGGGGTCTGACCCCATCGCTACGATAGCGGAATTTGCCCCGCTTGCGTCAACGACCAATAGCCTGGGTGCGCCTCTGTCGCGCGCGTCGCCACGGCACCGCGATTGCGCACTTGGAAGCGAGCGGGCTCGGGCTAGGTGGCCGGCGGCAGGAAGATACAGATGAGCCGCATGCCGCCGTTGCCGTCCGGGCGCATGCATGCGTGCATGCGGTTGTCCTTGGATTCGCGCCTTGGAAAGTCCGCCGGGACGACGACGCTGCCATGCCGCGTCGTCACCAGCATGGCGCCGAGCCCGTTGGCGTGGGCCGGTGTGCTCAACATGCTTGCGATGGCGGGAGCGGGGAGCATCTCGGCCTTCTCGACGGGCGCGCAGTCCAGCGCGTGGCAGCACTCCGTCGGGTACCAGTCGTGGGCCGCTGCTGGCGTCGTCGCGGCGAGCGCGGCTGCCAGAAACCATCTCTTGGACATGACAGTCCCTCGTTGCGTTCTCTGCTGCTGTTCCTCCCCGGATTGCGATTCCGTCCCTAGGTGCAAACCTGCTAGCGACCATCCTGCAAGCGCGTACTGCAAGCGCCGACTGCAAGCGCCGACTGCAAGCGCCATGCCTCAATTGTTCTGCGCTTGGCCGCCGCACAGCGATGTGAAGGGATTGTGATGCGATTCGTTGCGGCGGTCGCTGCAGGCCTGTGCTCTTGCGGCCGCATTGTTCCAGAATTGGTTGGCGAGAACCGCCAGCGGTTCAGAACTTTGCCCATCCGATAGCGTGCAGATGCCGACCGGTGCCTAGAAAGTGAGCACACGCGCTGCAGGCTCTGTGCGAGGTCGGGATCGTCTCGCCGTCCTTTGCAGGGTCTGGTCAGGGGCGCTTGATCAGATGTTGAGAACGATGTCGAAGGTGCCCTTGAGGGCGCCGGGCTCAATTTCACCGGCATCCTCCAGTCGAACGATCACGCTATCGCGCGCGGCGCGGTCGGCAATGGCGTTGAGCACGCCATCGGTCGCGTTCTGCGGCTCGCCGGCGATGTAGAGCTGCGTGGTCAAACGCCCGACGCCCGGGGCATGCACCTTGAAGTGAATGTGCGGCGTGCGGCCGGGATAGGCGACGGGGCGGATGGTGCGGAATGTGTAGCGCCCGGCGACGTCAACCTGAGTGCGGCCGTAGCCCTGGAAGCCGGAGTCGTGGCGGTCGTGCCCAGGCGCTCGTGGGTGATTGTAGATGCCGTGCGCGTCGCATTGCCAGATCTCGACCATAGCAGCGCGCACGATCCCACCGCGGCGGTCGAGCACACGCCCCGATACATGGGTGATCTGTCCCAGGGCTTGCGCCGTCTGCCCCTGCACCCGCACGAGGTCTGCATCCATGTCGGCGGGCAACGACACGGGATAGAACGGCCCCTCGGTCTGGCCCGGCGTGACGATCAGAGGGAAGCTGGAAGCAGGCGCCGGCCCTGCGATGAGCGCAGCCGCGCCCGCCAGCACGTCGCGGCGCCTGAGGTGTGACCCGAGGTGAGAGGTGTGCATTGCGACTTGGCCCTTGACGGTCGGAGCCTCGATGATGCTCGACGATACCCCAACAACGCGGCCAAAGCGGTGGCGCCGTGGGCCGAGGCGATCATTTTCGCGCGAGTGCCGCGTGAAGCCCGGCCAGGTCCTCGGCTGCAGGTGCGAGCGGAGGGCCTCGCCATGAGCTTTGAATGCGCTCGCCGGAGACCCGCGGGGGTGCCCCTACCGGTGCCTCACGCAATGCGCTCGAGCACGCGCAGGCCATAGAACCCGCCGGCGACGATCGCGCCAAAGGTCAGGAACGAGCCGAGCGCGAGGGTGGAGACGCCGGTGATCGCCTGACCGACCGTGCAACCCAACGCCATCACCCCGCCCATGCCCATCAGCGCCGCCCCGGCGAGATTGCGCAGCGTGTCACTTGAATCGGCGAAGGTGGAGATCCGGAAGCGGCCCATCATCAGCGACACCGCGCATGCACCGATCAGCGCGCCGAACACGCTCGCTGCGCCAAAGCCCGGCATGGGCGCCGCCGTGTAAAGCGTCAGCCACTGCAGGGCATCGCCGGTGGGGCGCACGTAGGTGAGGGAGACCGGCGGCGTTGGCCTTGCCGCCATGTCATCGAAGGCAAGTCCCGTGAGCGCCCAGCCCGCCACAACGGTCAGGCCTACGGCGATGCCCGAGGAAATATGCACCCAGGACGCGCGGAAGCGCGCGTCCCCGAGGCAATAGGCGAGCGCGCTGGCGGCAACGAGGCTCGCGGCAAGGAAGTTGCCGGCCGAGGGGGCGGCGCCGGTGACCTGGCCGGCGAGATGGCCGAGGCTGCGCGCCTCGAGCACGACGCTCGTCGTCCGCTCGAGCGCGGCCCGCGGGGGCGCAAGGATGCCCCCAAGCGTCATGTAGGCAAAGAGGCCAAGCACGAGGAGGCTAATGAGCGAGCGCACATCGCCGCCGCCAGCGCGAGCGAGATTGCGGCTGGGGCAGCCGCCTGCGAACACCATGCCAAAGCCCAACATCAGTCCGCCAAGGCTATGGCCGGCCCAATTGACGCTGGGAGCGGCGAGGTACATCGACTTGTCGAGGCCGACCCAGCCCCCCGCCTGCAGCAGTTGCGCGCCCACGAGCGCCACGGCCGCGGCCAGCACCCAGGCGCGGAAGCGGCGCCAATCGCCGAGATTGTGAATGTCGCTGAGCGAGCCCATGGCGCAGAAGTTGGTGGCGAACACCACCGCGCCGAATAGGCCACCGATCAGAAACCCGCCGACCGCGAGGTAGAGGGCCTCGTGTTGGCAGACACTCTCGCGCAGCGTCCCGATCATCGCCCACCTTTCCCACAGCTATCCACTTGCACAAGTCCCGGCCAATATGTACGCCCGCGTGGCGGTTACAAGCTGATGAGCCAGGAGTAACCAGAGGGCGGCGCATTGAGCCCGCGCCGCGACCGTCTACAGTTCGCCATGAGCCATTCGATTCGCACCAGCTTCGCTGAACCCGCGCCGGCGCCGGCGTTCGTGCACCTCAAGGTGCATTCGGCCTACTCGCTGCTGGAAGGCGCCATCACCATCCCCAAGCTTGCGCAGCTGGCGGCGAGGCACGCCTTTCCCGCGGTTGGCATCACGGACACCAACAACCTCTTCGGCGCGCTGGAGTTCTCCGACCGTCTGGCGGAGGCCGGCATCCAGCCGATCGTTGGCTGCACCCTGCAGATCGACTTCGGCGACCGCCCACCGCGCAACGGGCTGCAGCGCAACGGCACCAATCGGCCCCGCTCAGAGCCGGCCGGGGCGCTCGCGCTGCTCGCCTCCAACGAGCAGGGTTGGCGCAACCTCATGAAGCTCGTCTCGCGGGCGTTCTTCGATCCCGCCGATGACGCGCCGCCCCACCTCGAAATCGGCCGGCTCAAAGCCCACGGCGAGGATTTGATCGCACTGACCGGGGGCCCCGACGGGCCGATCGACAGGCCATTGCACGAGGGACAGAAGGAGATAGCTGTCGAGCGGCTGAAGGTCCTGGAGAAGATCTTCTGTGACCGTCTCTACGTCGAGCTCCAGCGCCACGGTCTCCAACCCGAGATCAGGGCCGAGCCGGCGCTGCTCGACCTTGCTTACGCCCGGGCGTTGCCGATCGTTGCCACCAACGAGGCCTACTTCGCCTCCCCTGACGACTACGAGGCGCACGATGCACTGTTGTGCATCGCGGCAGGTAGCTACGTCACCGAGGACAAGCGGCGCCGCCTGTCGCCAGAGCATTACTTCAAGACGGGCGAGCAGATGGCGGAACTCTTCGCCGACCTGCCGGAGGCGCTGGCCAATAGCATCGAGATCGCCAAGCGCTGTGCCTTCCGGCCCAAGGGGCGCAAGCCGATCCTGCCCCGCTTCGTGGCAGCCGCTCCGGGAACGAGCGAGGAGGAGCAGCTGCGGCTGGAGACGACAGAGCTCGCCGCCCAAGCCGAGGCCGGACTCGAGGCGCGCCTCGCCGCCACTGCGCTGGCACCCGGGTGCACGGCTGCCGACTACAAGCAGCGGCTCGCCTTTGAGATCGACGTTATATCCAAGATGAAGTTCCCCGGCTACTTTCTGATCGTTGCCGACTTCATCAAGTGGGCCAAGGCCAACGGGATCGCCGTGGGGCCCGGGCGCGGCTCGGGCGCCGGCTCGGTTGTTGCCTGGTCGCTTACCATCACCGACCTCGATCCCTTGCGCTTCGGCCTGCTGTTTGAGCGGTTCCTGAATCCCGAGCGCATCTCGATGCCCGACTTTGACATCGATTTCTGCCAGGACCGGCGCGACGAGGTGATCCGCTACGTGCAGAAGCGCTACGGCGCCGATCGCGTCGCCCAGATCATCACGCACGGCAAATTACAGGCCCGCGCGGTGCTGCGCGACGTAGGCCGCGTGCTGCAGATGCCCTACGGACAGGTCGACAAGCTCTGCAAGTTGATTCCGAACAATCCGGCCAATCCGGTGACGCTGGAGCAGGCCATAGCGGGCGAGCCCAAGCTGCAGGAAGCGCGCAACAGCGAGCCGGTGGTGGCACGGCTGCTCGAGATCGCGCAGAAGCTCGAGGGACTCTACCGCCACGCCTCCACGCACGCCGCCGGCATGGTGATCGGCGACCGACCGCTCGACGAACTGGTGCCGCTCTACCGCGATCCCAAGTCAAGCTTCCCCATCACGCAGTATAACTGGAAGCTGGTCGAGGCGGCGGGCCTGGTGAAGTTCGACTTTCTGGGGCTCAAGACGCTCACGGTGCTGCAGAAGGCCGTGGCGCTCATCAAGCGCGGTCGGGGCATCGATATCGACCTGTTGAAGATTCCGCTCGACGACCGCAAAACGTTCGAGCTGCTGGCCAAAGCGGATACGGCCGGCGTGTTCCAGCTCGAAGGAGCGGGCGTGCGCGAGAGCCTGAAGCGCCTGAAGCCCGACCGCTTCGAGGACATCATGGCCATGACCGCGCTCTATCGGCCGGGCCCGATGGACAACATCCCCACCTATATCAACCGCAAGCATGGCGAGGAGCCGGTCGACTATCTCCATCCGATGCTGGAGCCAATCCTGAAGGAGACCTACGGCGTCATCATCTATCAAGAGCAGGTGCTGCAGATCGCACAAGTGATGGCGGGCTACTCGCTGGGCCAAGCCGACATCCTGCGCAAGGCCATGGGCAAGAAAGATAAGTCCACCATGGCCAAGCAGCAGGCCGAGTTTGTGGCCGGCGCGATCAAGAAGGGCGTGGCGCGCGACGAGGCCGCCTACATTTTCGAGCTGGTCGACAAGTTCGCAGGCTATGGCTTCAACAAGGCGCACACGGCTGCCTACGCGCACGTCGCCTATTACACCGCCTACTTGAAGGCCAACTATCGCGAGGAGTTCCTGGCCGCGTCCATGACGCTGGATGCCGGCAACACCGACAAGCTCGCCATGTTCACGGCAGAGGCCAGGAAATCCGGCATCACCATTTTGCCTCCCTGCGTCAATGCCTCTGAGGTCGATTTCGTGGCCGGCGACAATTGGATCCGCTATTCACTGGCCGCCCTCAAGAACATCGGCGCGCAAGCGGTCGAGAGCATCGTCGCCGAGCGCGACGCCAATGGCCGTTTCGAGGACCTCTCCGACTTCGCGGCGCGGCTCAACGGCAAGGCCGTCAACAAGCGGGCGCTGGAGACGTTGGCCGCGGCCGGTGCCTTCGACGCGTTGCAGGAAAACCGCGCCCTCGTTCACGGCAACGTCGAGCACATGCTGGCGTTTGCAAATCGGCTGGCGATGAACGCGGCGCAGGGCACCGCCGACCTCTTCGGCGCTGTCGCCACGGCCCGGCCGCAGATCGACGTGCGTCCGATCAAGGCCTGGACGCCGATGGAGGGCCTGCAGCGCGAATTCGAAGCGGTGGGGTTCTTTCTCTCCGGGCATCCGCTTGATGCCTACCGAAGCGTGCTCGACAAGCTTGGTATCCTGCCGTACTCGGAGCTCGAGGCACGCGCCGAGCGCGGCGTCGTGGCGGGGCGCCTGGCGGGCATTGTCGTTTCTGCGCGCGAGCGCCGGTCGCAAAAGGGCAACAAGTTCGCCTTCGCCATGTTCTCCGAGCCCACCGGGCAGTTCGAGGCCGTCATCTTCTCCGAGACGCTTGCTGCCTCCCGGAATCTGCTCGAGTCCGGCACCGCGGTGCTGCTCACGGTAGAGGGCGAGCGGGACGGCGACGTTCTGAAGCTGCGGGTGCAGTCAATCCAGTCGCTGGACGAGGCCACCCAGGGGCTGCAGCGGGGCCTGAAGGTGGTCCTCGATGGCCGCGCCTTTCAATCTGACGCTGGGCGGATCGATGAGTTGAAGGCCATGCTCAAGCCGGGCGGCAAGGGCGTGGTGTGCCTCAGCATGCTGCTCGAAGACCGGCGACGCGAGGTTGAGATCGCCGTGCCCGGCCACTTCGACATCTCGCCTGCGCAGAGGGGCGCCATCGCCACCGTGCCCGGAGTGCTGGGGGTGGTGGATATCTGACGTGGTCCCTTTTCGCGCACCCGCCGTTTGCTGCAGAGCTCCGGGACCGGCGCAACGCGGCTCATGGGCGCAAATCCGCGCCGAGCCGGCTTCCCCGCTGTCGCGCCGCCCCCGCGATGATGTAAATTGCGCCGATGCCCAAGCCCACATGGCCGGCGCAGCTGGCGGCGCTCGCCTTAGCTCTCAACCTCGGCGGCCCGCCCCGCGTTCGCGCCGGCGATGCGGTGGTGCCGCCGCCCAGTGGTCCACTCGCGCCACGCGTGGATACCGCCAGAGCTGGTTTCAGCTCTCTTTTCTAGATCTCAGGGAGGACTTCGCGGAAGCCAACGCCGGCGGCAAGCGGCTGGCGGTGCTGTTTGCGCAGCGCGGCTGCGCCTACTGCGCCAGCATGCACAACGGCGTGCTGGCGGCCAAATATATCAACGAGACGTGCGCGAGAACTTCACGGTCGTGCAGCTCGACTTGCGGGGTGCGCGCGAAGTGACGGACTTCGACGGCACGCAACTTCCCGAACGTGCGCGAGCCGAACGCTGGGGCGTGATCATCACGCCCACGCTCGTGTTCTTCAAGGACGACCTGACGGGCCGCCAAGGCAGGTGGGGGCGCGAGCTCGAGGCCGTCGAGCGTCTGCCGCTCAGTTTCAGTCGCAACGCCTTCTACGACCTGTTCGTCTGGGTGCGCTCGAAGCTTTACGAGCGCGACCGCAGCTTCCAGCGCTTCCACATCGCGCGCGTCGCCGAGCGCGAGGCGCAGGCGGCGTCGGATCGCACGGGAAGGGCCAACTGACGCCGGTAGCCCCCACGGCCTGCCACATCGGTTTCGTGCGGTGGTCGCGGCCTGAGCCTGGATAGACTTCGCGCTCAACATCGCGGCGCAGGTGGCGGGCAGCGGTGCCGCGCAGCGCATCGAGTTTCATCGAATACGACCCAGCGCCTCCCTCTGCGGCCTATCCCAGCGTCGCATGGGCCGGATGGCGCGGCCTGTGAGGGGAGTTCGCGGCCGGGCTTGCGACTTTCCGCGGGCGAGCTTGAGCAGGCGATGGCTCAGCAACCGGGCTAGCCGATGTTTGACTTAGCTCGTGCCGCCGAGGGCGGCAGCGAAGTTGGCGAAGAACTGCCCGGCAAGCTTCCTGGCGGTGCTGTCGATGAGCCGGCTTCCGAGCTGGGCGATCTTGCCGCCAACCTGCGCGTCGACGTCGTAGCTAAGCCGCGTTGCGCCTCCCTCGGCGTCCGCCAATCGCACGTTGGCCCCGCCCTTGGCGAAGCCAGCGATGCCGCCCTCGCCCTGGCCGGAAATGCGATAGCTGTTCGGGGCATCGATGTCGGTCAGGTTGACCTTGCCTTTGAAGCGGGCACTGACGGGCCCGATCTTCACCTTGACGGCGGCTTGCAGCTCGGTGTCGGACAGCTTCTCCAGGCTCTCGCAACCGGGAATGGAGGCCTTCAGCGTCTCGGCATCGTTGAGGCGCTCCCACACGGTCGCCCGGTCCGCCGGCAGCACGAACTCGCCCGACATCGTCACGGCCATGGTGCATCCCTCCCTACTTTTGGCATGAGACTACTTTTGCCATGAGACTACTTTTGCCATGAGAGCGCTGGACCTCGCCGGGCGGCTGCAGTCCTGCGAGGCATCATAGCCAAGCTTGCGCAGGCGCCATACCCTCAACGTTGCGGCTCTCGCCGTCAGCCCTAGGCGGCCGCCTTGTCGCGCTCGACGCCTCAGCCGCCCTTGCGCTCGGCCTCCATCTCCGCAGTGCGCCGGTCGAGATAGCTGCCGACGACCTTGATCAGGTCGTCGATCCGATCCTGGAAGAAGTGGTTGGCCTCCGGCACCACCGCGTGCTCGATCTTGACGCCCTTCTGTACCTTGGTCTTGGCTGACAGTTCCGCCACGGAAGCCGACGGCACCACGCGGTCTTTGTCGCCGTTCACCATCAACCCCGAGGACGGGCACGGTGCCAGGAAGGAGAAGTCGTAGAGGTTCGCCGGCGGCGCGACACAGATGAAGCCGTCGATCTCCGGGCGACGCATCAGGAGCTGCATGGCAATCCACGTGCCGAAGGATACCCCCGCGATCCAGCAGGAGCGGGCGTCGGGGTTTTGCAGCTGCAGCCAATCGAGCGCTGAGGCCGCATCCGCCAGCTCGCCCGGGCCGTTGTCGAAATAGCCCTGGCTGCGCCCCACGCCGCGGAAATTGAAGCGCAGCACGGAGAAGCCCCGCTCCACGAACATGTAGTAGAGCGCATAGACCACCTGGTTGTTCATCGTGCCCCCGAACTGGGGGTGGGGATGCAGGATAAGCGCAATGGGGCTGCCGGAAGGGCTCTCGTGGTGATAGCGCGCTTCGAGGCGGCCGGCGGGCCCGTTGATGATCAGCTCTGGCATGCGTGTCTGCGCTCTCGCTTTGAAGTTATCGAGGAGAGGCCGCCAGCGCTCCGCCCATGGAGCGCAAGGCAAGGCCGTTCACACATTGTCCGCGCGAGCCGCAAAGATACTTGACTCACGCGCTCGGAATTTCCATATAACCGCTTGAGTCTAGAACAGTTCGAAAGAGTTGAGGCCACCTGGGCACCGGGGTGCGTGTCCCGAGCTGTTCGCAAGGCCGTGTCTCTTAGCACGAGCAGGGGTAGCAAGCGCAAGTGCAGCAGGGTCGGGTGGGAAGCGGCGTGCGTCGGAGGTGGGTATCGTGGAGCTGAACACGCGCGGTAGGTACGCGGTTACCGCCATGGCCGATCTTGCCAAGTACGGCGCCCATGGTGCGCTGGCCTTGTCGACAATCGCCGAACGCCAACAGATTTCCCTTGCCTATCTGGAGCAGCTGTTTCTGAAGCTGCGCCGGGCCGGGCTCGTCGAAAGCGAGCGAGGACGCTCGGGAGGCTATCGGCTCGGCCGACCGGCGAGCGCCATCACCGTCGCCCAAGTGATGGCGGCGGTGGAGGAAGACATGCGCATGACGCGCTGCAGCGGCGAAGCCGACAAGCCCTGCATTCCGGGCCGCCGCTGCCTCACCCATGGGCTGTGGGATGCGCTGGGCGATCGGATCGCGGCCTTCCTGCAAAGCGTGACCCTGCAAGAGGTGATCGACGGCATTCCGGCGGGCAAACAAGCCATGCGCGTAGGCCGGCCGTTGCTTTCCGCGCCGTTCGGAGGGGCGAGCGAATGAGGCAGGCGCGCACATATCTCGACTGGAACGCTACGGCGCCGTTGCGGCACGAGGCGCGGGCGGCGATGGTGGAAGCGCTCGATGTCGTCGGTAACCCCTCCTCACCTCACGCCGAGGGCCGCCGCGCGCGCGCCATCATCGAGGATGCGCGCGAGCAGGTTGCCGCGCTCGTCAACGCCAGGCCGGCCGAGGTCGTCTTCACCAGCGGCGGCACGGAGGGCAACAACGCGGTGCTGGTGGCGGGCTGGGACAAGATCCTGCTCGCGGGCATCGAGCACCATTCGGTGCTGGCGCCGGCGCGCAATTCGCGGGCGCAGCTCTTCGATATGCCCGTCGACGGCGACGGCGTCGTCCAGCCCGACCGTCTCGCCTCTGCGCTGGCGCCCATGTCGGGCGGCATGTCGGGCGGCCGAGCGTTGCTGACGCTGCAGCTGGCCAACAACGAGACGGGCGTGCTGCAGCCAGTGGCCGAGATCACCCGCCATGCCAGAGAGCATGGGCTCAGCGTGCACACCGACGCCGTGCAGGCTGCCGGCCGCATTGGCGTCGACATGGCCGAACTTGGCGTCGATTGCCTGACGCTGTCCGCGCACAAGCTCGGCGGCCCCCAGGGGACCGGGGCGCTCGTCATTCGTGGGGACGCGGCCTTGCCGCCATTCATCTGCGGCGGGGGACAGGAGCGGCGCCGCCGCGCCGGCACCGAGAACGTCGCGGCCATAGCGGGCTTCGGCGCGGCAGCCGAAGCGGCGCGACGTCATCTGGGCCACATTGAGCGCGTTAAGCGACTGCAGAGGCAGTTGGAAGAGCAGGTTCGCACCATCACGCCAGAGGCGGTCATCATCGCCGAGGGTGCGCCGCGCCTGCCCAACACGACGAGCTTGGCGCTGCCCGGGGCCAGCGCCGAGACGCTGGTCATCCAGTTCGATTTGGCGGGCATCGCGGTCAGCGCGGGCGCCGCGTGTTCCTCGGGCAAGGTCGGAGCCAGCCATGTGCTGGCGACCATGGGCCTCGCCCCGCAGCTCGCCAGCGCCGCCATCCGCATCAGCTTGGGCCATGACTCCACCGAGCACGACACCGCACGCTTCTTGGAAGCTTGGACCCATATCACGGCCAAGCGTCGCGCGCGCAAGGTGGCTTAGAGGCGGACACCCAAAGCAAGAACAAAGGCAAGCCCACAGGTACCAGAACAGGGTCACAGCACGATGCCAGCAGTTCAACAGACGATCGATCAGGTCCGACGGATCGACGTCGATCAGTACAAGTATGGCTTTGAGACCACCATCGAGGTCGTCAAGGCGCCGAAGGGCCTCAACGAGGACATCGTCGCCTTCATCTCCGAGAAGAAGAACGAGCCGGCGTGGATGCTGGAATGGCGGCTCGAAGCCTACCGCCGCTGGAAGACGATGAGCGAGCCCACGTGGGCCAACGTGCGTCATCCGAAGATCGACTTCCAGGACATTTACTACTACGCGGCGCCGAAATCGACGGAAGGCCCCAAGAGCCTCGCCGAAGTCGATCCGGAGCTCTTGCGCACGTACGAGAAGCTCGGGATCCCGCTCAAGGAGCGCGAGGTCCTGGCGGGGGTTCAGAACGGCTCGCGCGTGGCCGTCGACGCGGTGTTCGACAGCGTCTCCGTCGTCACCACCTTCAAGGAGGAGCTGGCGAAGGCGGGCGTCGTCTTTTGCTCGATCTCGGAGGCCCTGCGTAACCATCCCGAGCTCGTGCGGAAGTATCTGGGCTCCGTGGTGCCCCAGTCCGACAACTTCTACGCCGCGCTCAATTCGGCGGTGTTCTCTGACGGCTCATTCGTGTACGTGCCGCAGGGCGTGCGCTGCCCCATGGAGCTTTCCACCTATTTCCGCATCAACGAGCGGCAAACCGGTCAATTCGAGCGAACGCTGATCGTCGCCGACAAGGGTGCCTACGTGTCCTATCTCGAGGGCTGCACGGCGCCCACCCGCGACGAGAACCAGCTGCACGCCGCGGTGGTGGAGCTCATCGCGCTCGACGAGGCGGAGATCAAGTATTCGACGGTGCAGAACTGGTACCCGGGAGACAAGGAGGGCCGTGGCGGCGTCTACAATTTTGTCACCAAGCGGGGCGACTGCCGCGGGCGCAACTCCAAGATCTCCTGGACGCAGGTGGAGACCGGCTCGGCCATCACCTGGAAGTATCCCAGCTGCATCCTGCGCGGGGACAACTCGCGCGGCGAGTTCTATTCCATTGCCGTCTCCAACGGCTACCAGCAGGTCGACAGCGGCACCAAGATGCTTCACCTCGGCAAGAACACCTCGAGCCGAATCATCTCCAAGGGCATCGCCGCCGGCCACTCGCAGAATACCTATCGAGGATTGGTCTCCGCACACCGCAAGGCCACCAACGCGCGCAATTTCACGAATTGCGATTCGCTGCTCATCGGAGACAAGTGCGGCGCCCACACCGTGCCATATATCGAGGCCAAGAACGCGTCCGCACATTTCGAGCACGAGGCCACCACGTCGAAGATCTCCGACGATAAGCTGTTTTATTGCCAGCAGCGGGGCTTGTCGGAGGAGGAGGCCGTGGCGTTGATCGTCAACGGCTTCGTGCGCGACGTGCTGCAGCAGCTGCCGATGGAGTTCATGGCCGAGACGCAAAAGCTGATCGGCGTGTCTCTCGAGGGATCGGTTGGATGAGCCGGCCCTGCAAGCCAAGCACCAGCGGCCGCGGCGTCGCTTCGCGTCGACCCATTGCGCTTAGGGTGGCGCCAACGGTTCTAGTTGCGTCGCAGCAAAGGACCGGAAGTCCGTCCAGTGATTGGGTAATTGCCGCTTGGATGCGCGCAAATCCTCGTCTTGACGGGCGCGGCCCTGTGGCCGCGGCCTGCAAAGACGGATGGACAATGGGGGCGGGCGATGGTGAAAGTAGGTTAAGACGACGGGGGTCAAAGCGTTGCGGCCGGGGCACAACCTGGCCCAGCAGGATGGCGGAGCGGACGGCCAGGGAAAGATGGAGCAAGCACATGCGTGATGCGGCGGAAATATTTGCGGCAGTGACCACGGCGAAGCTGAACCGGGAGTTGGACGAGCGGGAGTGTAAACGGCGCAACGCGCTGTCGCAGACAAGTCCGGGGCTCGTGTTGCGGGCTGGTGAGGTAGGCACCGTGGTTGAAACCTTCGGCCCCGGGGAGGCCTTTCTCGTCGAGTTCGTCAAGAACGGCAAGGCCGCAAAGGGGGAATGCGACTGGATGGGCGTACTCTATCCAACCGAGATCGAGCTGGGCACCGGCCCCGAGAAGAGTTGATCGACGGGGCCCACGAGCCCCGCGCGACATGGAGATGGCGTGAGCATGCTGGAGATAAGAAACCTCCGAGTTAAGCTGGCAGAGGAGGAAAAGCTGATCCTGAGTGGGATCAGCCTGCAGGTGTCCAAAGGCCAAGTGCACGCGATCATGGGGCCCAATGGCTCCGGCAAGTCGACGCTCGCCTATGTGCTGGCCGGGCGCGAGGGCTACGAGGTGGTCGACGGCGAGGTGCTCTGGAACGGCGAGAACCTGCTTGCCATGGAGCCCGACGAGCGCGCCGCCAAAGGTGTGTTCCTTGCCTTCCAATACCCGATGGAGATTGCGGGCGTCGCCACCATGACGTTCCTGCGCACCGCGCTCAATGCCGTGCGGCGCCGGCAGGGCCAGACGGAGCTGACCACGCCCCAATTCATGAAGCGGGTGCGCGAGGAGGCCCTGAGCCTCAGTATCGCCGACGAGATCCTGAAGCGGCCGCTCAACGTCGGCTTCTCGGGCGGCGAAAAGAAGCGCATGGAGATCCTACAGATGGCGGTGCTGGCGCCCACCCTATGCGTGCTCGACGAGACCGACTCCGGCCTCGACATCGACGCCGTGCGCATCGTTGCGGCGGGCGTCAACAAGCTGAGGTGCAAAGATCGGGCGATGCTCGTCATCACCCACTACCAACGGCTCCTTAACTATATTGTGCCGGACAAGGTGCACGTGATGGCCGACGGCACGATCCGCAAGACAGGCGGCAAGGAGCTGGCGCTCGAGCTGGAGAAGAGCGGCTACGCCGAGTTCAAGAGCAAGGCCCTCGAGAGTGCTTGAGGCCGGCGAAACGACATGACCGTGGCTTCGACAAGGACCAAGGTGGAGCAGGCGCTCTCCCGCAGCTTCGAGGCTGTCGCCGCGCGGCTGCCTGGCGGACATGCCGCCACCGAGGCGCGCAGGGCGGCCATCGGCACCTTCGCGGCGCTTGGTTTGCCGCATCGGCGCATCGAGGAATGGAAATGGACAGACCTGCGCAGCGCGCTCAAGGAGGCCCTCCCGCCGGCCGTCGGAGGAGCCGTCACGATTTCGGTATCCGAGATCGATGCCGCGCTGGAGGAGCTCGCTGGCATTGACGCCCACCGCATCGTGTTCGTTGACGGGCGGCACGTGCCTGAGCTTGCCACGCCAGGCAAGATCCCCGGGCTCAAGATCACGCCGCTCGCCGAGGTGCTGCTGCGCTCCGACGGGTGCGCCATTGACCGTCTGGCGGGCCAGAGCATCGCCGGTCACGAGGCCGTGGTCGCCCTCAACACGGCGTTTATGTCCGACGGCGCGGTCATCCGCCTGGCCAAGGGCGTCCGGCTTGACAGGCCGCTCCTGCTGGTCTTCGCGCGCAAGGCCGAGGAAGGACGCCTCGTCACCGTCCGCAACATCATTGCCCTCGACGAGGGCGCGCAGGCTACTGTCGTCGAGGCGCATCTCGCCCTGCCCGGAGCCGCCGCCGGGCAGGCCAATACGCTCAGCGATGTCGCGCTCGGCAACGGTGCGCGTCTCGCCCACGTCAAGTGCACGCTGGCAGGCGACAACGCGAGCCATCTTGCCACCTGGCTGGCGACGCTCGGGCAGGCTTCGACCTACCACGCGTTCCAGCTGACGGCCCGCAGCGGGCTCGTGCGCAACAATGTCTTCGCCACATTCACAGGCGCAGGGGCCAAGCTCGACCTTGCGGGCGCCTTTCTTGGTCGTGACGTCGAGCACATCGACACCACGCTGCTCATCGATCACGCCGTGCCCGGCTGCGCGAGCCGCGAGCTCTTCAAGGGCGTGCTGGCCGACAGGGCGCATGGCATCTTCCAGGGCAAGGTGATCGTGCGACCGAACGCGCAGAAGAGCGACGGCAAGCAGATGGCGCAAGCCCTGATGCTGTCGGCGGACGCCGAGTTCGATTGCAAGCCCGAGCTCGAGATCCATGCCGATGACGTGGCCTGCGGCCACGGCTCGACGGCGGCCGAGATCGACGAGGACCTGCTGTTCTACATGCGCGCCCGCGGCATTCCCCTCGCCGAGGCACGCGCGCTGCTGATCGAGAGCTTCATCGGCGAGGCCATCGACAAGGTCGAGGACGAGCGTCTGCGCGCGGCGCTCTCGAAGATGACCAAGCGCCGGCTCGCCGGCCTCACGGCCGCGCGGCCCTAGGCGCGCACGGCGGCGGAGAACGCACATGACGGCAATGCCGAAAGAGACCGACATCACGGGCGAAGCGGCCTACGATGTTGAGATCATCCGCACCGACTTTCCGATCCTCTACCGCGAGGTCTACGGCAAGCCGCTGGTCTATCTCGACAATGGTGCCTCGGCGCAGAAGCCGCGCCCGGTGCTCGACGCCATCGACTATGCCTACAAGATGGAATACGCCAACGTCCATCGCGGCCTGCATTATCTGTCCAACGTCGCCACCGCCCGCTATGAGGACGCACGCGAGACGGCGCGCCGCTTCCTTAATGCGCCAAGCGTGGAGGAGATCGTCTTCACGCGCAACACCACGGAAGGCATCAACCTCGTCGCCAGCTCCTACGGCATGGATTTCCGCAAGGGTGACGAGATCGTCGTCTCGATCATGGAGCACCACTCCAACATCGTGCCCTGGCACTTCCACCGCGAGCGCAAGGGTTGCGTGCTGAAGTGGGCGCCGATCGCCGATGACGGCACGTTCCTGATCGACGAGTTTGAGAAGCTGCTGAGCAAACGAACGCGCATGGTGGCGATCACGCACATGTCGAATGTGCTGGGCACCGTCGTCCCCATCAAGGAGGTGGTGAAGCTTGCCCATGCGCGCGGTATCCCGGTGCTTGTGGACGGCAGTCAGGCCGCCGTGCATCTGCCCGTCGACGTGCAGGATCTCGACTGCGATTTTTACGTCTTCACCGGACATAAGACCTACGGTCCCACCGGCATCGGCGTGCTCTACGCCAAACGCGCGCACCTCGATGCGATGCCGCCCTACATGGGCGGCGGCGAGATGATCGAGAGCGTGCACCAGGATGCCATTGCGTACGGAGTGACGCCGCACAAATTCGAGGCCGGTACGCCACCCATCGTTCAGGCAATCGGCCTTGCCGCTGCCCTCAACTACATGCTGCAGGTGGGGCGCGAGCGCGTCGCCCGCCACGAGGCGGATCTCAAGGACTACGCGCACGCCCGGCTGCGCGAGTTCAACTGGCTCAAGATCTATGGGCAGGCCAAGGACAAGGGTGCCATCGTGTCGTTCGGCATCGACGGCCTGCACCCGCATGACATATCGACCATCATCGACCGCTCGGGTGTGGCCGTGCGCGCTGGCCACCACTGCGCCCAGCCGCTGATGGAGCGGCTCGGTGTGACGGCGACGTGCAGGGCCTCCTTCGCGATGTACAATACCAGGGCCGAGGTGGACGTCTTGGCCGAGGCGTTGATCAAGGCGCACGACTTCTTCGGCTGAGGGCGTGATCCCAGTGCAGGGATGCCCGCCTGCGCGGGATGTGGCGCGTGGAGTTGGCAATGGACACCAAGACGGCAGACATGCCCGAGGCGGGCGAGCCGGCGGCGCCAACCCCAGCGCCCGGCACAACGATCCCTCCCGAGGAGCTGGAACAGCTGACGGCCGACATCGTCGCTGCACTCAAGACCGTCTACGATCCCGAAATCCCGGCCGACATTTACGAGCTGGGGCTAATCTACAAGATCGACGTGGATGACGACCGCAACGTGGCCATCGAGATGACGCTCACGGCCCCGGGCTGCCCGGTGGCGGGCGAGATGCCGACCTGGGTGGAGAACGCGGTGGGCAGCGTCGCCGGCGTTGGCCGGGTTTCGGTGCAGCTCACCTTCGATCCCCCCTGGGACAAGGACCGCATGTCCGACGAGGCCAAGTTGGCACTCGGAATGTTTTGAAGGCTGGCCGGGGTCGGCCGCCGCGCCCCCGGGCGTGACGCAGCATCGCGGCGGCGGGCGGCCTCAGGGATCTGAGCCGTCCGCTCCGTCACACGCCCTCGATCGTGGGCCGCCGACCCGCCCACGGCCGCGCCTCTTCATAGAGTGCGGCGATGCGCAGGAGGCGTGCATCCTCGCCACGCCGGCCGACCAGCTGGATTGCCATCGGCAGACCATCGCTATGGAAGCCGCAAGGCAGCGTCATCGCCGGATGACCGGTGAGGTTGAAGGGATGCGTGTAGGGATACCAAGCCTTGCGCACGGTATCGATCTTGCGGCCCTCGATCTCAATCGGTTCGAACAGGCGCTCCTCGATCGGGATGGCGGTGCGCGTCAGGGTCGGCATGGCGATGGCATCGAAGCACTCGAACCACGACTCTACCTTGCGGTAGAGCAATGTGCGGGCCAGCAGCGCGCGGCCTACCGCCTCCGCCGACGTATCTTTGCCGAGCTCCATCTGCTTGAGCAGCGTAGGGCTCAGCCGGTTACCCCACTTCGGCAGCAGGTCGCGAAAGCGCGCGTTCCACAGGGCGCTCGAGTAGGCAAACCATATGGGCTCGATGGGCTCCATATCGTCGTCCATGGGTTCCACCGAGGCCCCGAGCGCGCCGAGCGCCATGACCGCGGCCTCGCATGCCAGCAGGACCTCTCCATCAATGGTGGTGTTGGCGAGCAGCGGCCGCCAAGCGATGCGCATGCCCTTAAGTGAGCCCTCGGGTGTGGCCGCGGCGACGAAGCCGCTCGACGGCGCGCCGTAGGAATAGGGATCGGTCGCATGCGGGCCGGCCATCACCTCCAGCATCATGGCTGCGTCCATTACGGTGCGGGCCATCGGGTTGATGCTGGACACGTTGGCGAACACCTCCGGCGACAGGTCGTGCGGGATGACGCCGGCAGACTGCTTGAGGCCGATGAGGCCGTTACAGGCGGCGGGGATGCGCGTGGAGCCGCCGGCATCGGTGCCGACACCGATGGGACAGACGCCCGCCGCCAACGCCACCGCGGCTCCCCCCGAGGAGCCGCCGCTGGTGCGGTCCGCTGCCCAGGCGTTGCGCGTGCGGCCGAAGAGTGGCGCCTGCGTGTAGGGCATGTGGCCGAACTCGGGCGTCGTGGTCTTGCCGATGAGGATCGCGCCCGCCTGCTTGAGACGCGTGATGCAGACCGAGTCCTCCTTCGGCACGTTATGCTCGTGGATATAGGAGGCAAACGTCGTGCGCACACCTTTGGTGTCGACCATGTCCTTGACGTGGAACGGCACGCCGTGCAGCGGTCCGACGCTGCCTCTCCTGGCAAGGGCCTGATCCGCCGCCGCAGCGTCGGCGAGCGCCTGATCCCAGCAGATCGTGATGAAGCAGTTGCAGGCGGCCTGCACCTTCTGCGCCCGCGCCAGCGCCGCGCGCACCACCTCGTCTGCCGAAATTTGCTTGCCGCGGATCATGCGCGCGAGCTCCGCGGCGGAGGTGTAGGCGATGTCGGTCTGCGTCATGGTGGGATCCTGCGTTGGTGCATGCCGATGCTGTAGGCTATAGCCAATTCGGCCGCGGTAGAATGGCGCCACGAAGAGAAGCGGTGCTAGTACCCGCTATCAGAAGTGACTGAGTCAATTTTGCACTATCGCCAAGGTGCACGCCGTGATTGAACTGAGCCTCCTTCGTCGGCAATCACCAGTATCGAGGGTCTCTCAAAACATTTTCCGATTTAGTTTTCGGAGAGACCTCTTTCGTCTCCCCTCTCGATACTGAAAACCCATCCTGTACCAGCCCGCGTGCAGTCTACTCCGCACCGTCACCTCGCTACCGCCCCGCAAGGCCCTGGGGGGTGCTTGAAACGCTACGCGGCTCGTGAGACAAGGCGTTGGTCGGCCCGTCTTATGTGCGTCAACTGGTCGCCGACGCGGTCACCTTATAAGCGCTCGGCAAACGCGATCTTGCAACCTTGGGAGGAAGCAGCTTGTTGCACCATTTTTCTAAGTACCTGAAATCCTGGGTAACAGTCTGCAACAAAACGCTGCTCAATCCCCATTTACTCAAAACCCGTGCCAGCACGTAGCGGTTGTCCGGCTCAGCTCAATCGAGGTTTATGCGAGGTCGCGTTGACCGGCGGCGCAAGCGGCTGGCTTCGCGTTCGCGACCTCGCATAAACCTCCAGATTCAAGATCGGGATGATATCCGATGCGATTGAGATCCGGTTGACCCGGAAGGAACGTGCGGTGCTTGAGGCTCGGCTCCCTGCGGGAAGCACTGAGCAGCGGCAGCTGCTGAGGACACGCATTGTTCTCGAGGCGGCGGAGGGACTGGGGACACGGGAGATTGCCCGTGAGCTCGATACGACGCCGACCACGGTCAGCTTGTGGCGGG